>JACCDI010626350.1_pt1 | contig 24496 bp, 22 predicted proteins | sample 7442791 | NCBI WGS metagenome assembly JACCDI01 (sample SAMN15323434, study PRJNA562643) | freshwater metagenome | isolation source: river surface water | place: USA:Blue River Watershed | collected 2017-08-15
TCTATGGCCCACCCTTGAACTTTTCCTTATGTCCTTTCGGACGATCGATATATCAGGTCTAATCGAAGGTTGGGCGGGCCTCGAAAACTATCGAATGCTTGTCGCCAATATCGATCTGCCAGCAGTGCTCCGCAGAACAATTATTTGGTTAGTGGTTGTTGTCGGCATGACTCTTGCGATTTCACTACCTCTTGCGCAATTGATGAATGCAAAATTTCGCGGGCAGAAACTCCTTCGTTACTCCATCATCATTCCTTGGGCAGCATCGCTTGTTATTACAGCGACCTCATGGAAATGGATTCTCGACCCTTACTACGGAATGATGAATCTCATTCTTAAAGATTTAGGAATTATTACCGAAGATGTTGATCTTCTCGGTAATCCCTCCACCTCGTTTATTGTTCTACTCGCAGTAGCAGTTTTTGTTTCGCTTCCCTTTACAAGTTATGTCCTACTCGCAGGATTGCAATCCATCCCTGGCGAGGTTCTTGAAGCAGCAAAGGTAGATGGCGCTGGCGCTTGGAAGGGCTACTGGACAATCATCTTCCCACTGCTTCGCCCAGCATTCTTAGTTGCGGCGGTTATCAATGCTGTCTACGTCTTTAACTCATTCCCCATCATCTGGGTGATGACTCAAGGTGGCCCGGGTTATGAAACTGATACCACCACCACCTTTGCCTACAAAGTCGCTTTCCGAGATCAAGATATTGGCCAGTCTGCCTCATTAGCAGTCGGCAACTTCCTCGTTATTTTCATCTTCATCATGCTCTTCCTAAAACTTTCTAAGTGGCGGGAGGCAGATCAAACATGAGCGTCCCGGCTGTGATTGTGAAACGTCGAATTAAAGGGGTCATTCTCTCCGTTGTCGGATTGGTGACCGCCTTATTCTTCCTCTTCCCTTATGTAACGATGTTTAGCACCGCCTTGAAGCCAAAGGGCGATATCACTGATATCCCGCCTACATATTTACCGCAAGAATATATTTGGAGTAACTTCGTAAAGGTCTTTAGCGAGATTGCTTTTGGCACCTATATTAAAAATACAATCATTATTGCCTTGGCAACGATGATCATCGGTCTAATTGCATCTATCCCTGCAGGCTATTACGTCGCACGACATAATTTCCGCGGCAGAACAATCTTCTTACTCGTCGTGCTCATTACGCAGATGTTCTCCCCTACGACACTGCTAATCGGTATTTACCGAGAAATGTCGGTCTTAAACCTGATCAACACCTATACCGGATTGATTTTGGTAAATGCAGCTTTCAATTTGGCTTTTGCGGTATGGATCCTCTCCAGCTTCTTCCGCTCTATTCCTAAAGAGATTGAGGAAGCTGCCCAGATTGATGGATGTACCAAATTTCAAGCCTTCCGCAAAGTTGCGCTCCCGCTGGCGCTCCCCGGAATTGTCACCACAGCGATCTTCATCTTTATCGCGGCATGGAATGAGTTCGTTGTGGCCTACACATTGGCAAGCCAGCCTGCGAAGCAACCATTCTCGGTTGGTCTCTCACTTCTCACTGGCTACTACGAAGTGAAGTGGAACTATCTCTTCGCTGGCTCGCTCATTGCGATTATCCCGGTCGTACTTCTCTTTATCTTTATCGAGAAATATCTCGTGAGCGGACTCACCGCCGGTAGCGTGAAGTAACAATGGGGCGTCACAACGCCTTTACTTTTCCCTATACCTTCTTTCGTGAGCGCGCTTCAGCGGTAATTCCGCAATTAGAGGACGTTGGCTTTACTGGAATAAACCTCGCGCTCAATTACCACGCGAGCCGAGATTTTCTCCTCCGCCAAGGCCCAGCGCTTGAATACCTTGCAGATGGTTTTCACTACTACAAACCTGATCTCTCACATTATCCGAGTGGTGCAATTACGCCTCATCCCTCTGATTGCTTAACTGATAACCAAATGCTCGATGAAGTGTTGGCCGCCGCACGTACAGAAAGCTTTGAGATAAATGCTTGGGCCGTTTTCATGCATAATTCAGCGATTGGCTTTCGTCACCCAGAAGTGACGGTCACTAATTGTTTCGGTAATCGCTTTCTCTCTGAGCTCTGCCCAAGTAGCCCCATGGTTGCCGGGTATATCGCTGGGTTAACTTCAGATCTCTGCTCGCGAGGTATAACAAGCCTTGCGATTGAGTCGCTCCACTTCCATGGCGCCCACCATGGTGAGCATCATGAACGATTCTTTCTGGAAATGGGCGAGGTAACTGCCTTTCTCTTCTCGCTCTGTTTCTGCGCATCGTGTATTGAAAACTTTTCAGGTGATGGCTTGAGATTAAAAAATAAAGTCGCTGCACTACTTCAACCATTCCTCGATGATCGCGATCCATGGCTAGATACCCCACTCACGAAAGAGAACCTTGCCGAAATAGTCGGCGCGGAAATCCTTGACTATCTCACTTCGCGGGAGGAGACGATTGCTGCTCGATATCGTGAGGTACAAATAATCGCTGCAGAATCTGGCGTAAAAACGAAATTTGTCGATCAAGCACCGCTGCTACCTGGCTCTGCGAATGAGCCGCTGGCAAAGAGTTGGCAGGTAGGGATAAATAACGCACTGATAGATCAGGTGGTTGATATCTTCGAGCCACTTATTTACCGAGCTACTCCCGATGAGGTAGCGCAGGTAGGCGAGAATTACCGGAAGTTGGTAGCTAGTGACATCACGGCAATCTTGCGCCCGACATTTCCAGATAACCAGAGTGAGCGTTCGTTGATTGAGAAGGTTGCCCGGCTTAAGTCAGCTGGAATTGCCGATATTGATTTCTACTTACTTGATGCAATGCGCCCGCGTGACTTAACGTGGATAAAGAACGCTATTACTTCTTAATCCAGGGAATGCGCTTGGGTGTGAAGCCGCCATCAATTGTCAAAATCTCACCAGTGATGTAACTAGCATCATCTGATAGTAAGAATTTAACGCCGCGAGCAATCTCGTCTGGCTCACCAAAGCGATTCATGGCGTGCATGCCTTGAATTGAGGGATCCAAATAGCCATTCTTGGTTGCATTAACAACAAGTGGCGTGTTGATATATCCGGGAGCGATCGCGTTAACTCGAATCCCATACTCAGCCCATTCAACGGCGAGTGTGCGCGTAATTGCATCGATTCCCGATTTAGCTACTGAATAAGGCAAACGACGTGGCCAACCAAAGTTATGTGCCAGTGAAGAGAAGTTCACAAAAGCGCCTGATTTGCCTTTGCTCACAAGGTAACGCGCAACCGCTTGATTCATAAAGAAATGGCCATCGAGGTGCACATCAAGAACTTCATGCCACTGCTCTGGCGTCATATCAAGGCTTGCATGGTTGGTGCTATTGCCTGCACAGCAGACTAGGCCAGAGATATCGCCAGCCCATGCGAGGGTTTTCTCAACTACCTCAGCAGCCCCTGGAGCGGTGGTAATCACCGACTCAATAAAGAGCGCGCGCCCGGGGAATTTCTTCGCCAACTCCTCAAAGCCACCTACCTTTAAATCGGCGGAGACTACTTTTACATTAGGCCAATCTGTTAATAGCCGCTCGGCAGTGGCTAAACCAATTCCGCTACCGCCACCAGTGATGATTACTGTTGAGTGCTCTGCCATCGTAAAACTCCCCCGTCTCTTATATAAGTTATTCAACCCAGAGCGTTGCTTCTACCTCAACGCAGAGCTCTGGCAACATCAAGCGGCTGATCTCTACAAATGAACAGGCTGGAAGAATGTCGGCAAAGAACTCTCCGTGCGCTTTTGCCACTCCAGGCCAATCTTCAATGTTGGTCAGATAGACGCGGGTACGAATCGTATTTTCGTAGGTAGCGCCTAACACTTTAACAGCCTTTTCAATCTCCGTGAAGATGTACTTCATCTGGCCATAGGCATCATTTGGATGCATCACCTGACCATCGCGAGTAGTCGCGCTTGTGCCGCTGACCTCAATTAAATTTCCCATTCGTACTGCGCGGGAGTATCCAACAATCGGAGCCCATGGGCGATTACCGTCGACGCGACCAACTTCCATTGCGCTTTAACCCCTCTAGTTTTTCAGCTGTTTTTTATCTAGTTTTATCGAGCAACATTTCGGACAGCTCTTCCAGGAAGGTTATCTGTTCGAACTCCGTCCCACAACGTTGCTGTTCCGTCTACCCAAACATGAACAAAACCTGCTGCCGGTGTTCGTGGCGACTCATATGTCGATCGGTCAATGACTGATTCGCGGTGCAACAAGACTAAATCTGCTCGATAGCCCTTCTTGATTAAGCCACGGTCAGCAAGACCTAATCTCTTCGCAGGACGTCCTGTCATCCGCGCTACCGCGCCTTCAAATGAGAGCACCCCTTCATCGCGCCCATAGACACCTAGATACCGTGCAAAAGTGCCATACCCTCGTGGATGGGGACGATTGCCAACCAGAATGCCATCGCTACCAACCATATGCTTTGGGTGTTGCATGATTGAACGCACATTTGGCTCATGGCCACCATGGAGCACTGCTGAAACTTTGTAATTCTCAGCATCGAGGAAATCTAAATAGAACTCGACTGGATCTTTCCCGGCGCGCTTTGCCGCTTCATCAAATCGCATACCAACGAGTTCAAGAGATTTCTCAACGCCAGCAATGACGATAGTTTCGAAATTAAGAGTATTTCCATGCGCGCCATCAGAACCAGTGACCATCAATTCATGGATGACCCGCTTTCGCACCTCGGGTTCGCGAAGTCGCATCCGCATCGTCTCTATACCGCCGGCTTGCACCCATGAAGGTAGTAGCGCATGGAGATAAGTCATTCCTGCAAGGTATGGGTATGTATCTAAAGTAATGTCCGCGCCCGCTCGCTCACCTTGCGCGATCAGATCAAAGAGCAGGTCGGTTCGGCCATGAAATTGTGGCGAACTCATATGGCAGTGCGTTAAATGGAGCGCGGCCTTTGAAGCTTTTGCAATCTCTATGCAATCACCGACTGCGGTGAGAAAATCGCGTCCATAATTTCGATGATGCGGAGCGTAAAACCCACCAAATTTCGCAACAACTGAGTTGAGCGCTACCAATTCATTGTCATCGGCATACATCGCGGGGGTGTAAGTCAAACCTGCCGAGAGTCCAACTGCACCCTCTTTCATTCCCTCTTCGACAATCGTCTGCATCGCCGTTAGCTCTGAAGGTGTGGCAAGCCCCGGCTCACTCCCCTTGACGAGCATTCGAACGTTTCCATGAGGAATCAGATAGGCAACATTGACCGCTGCCCCTTTATCTACGTAGGTTAAATACTCAGCGATTGATTTGAAACTCCAATTGATGTTGGTTGGGTTTCCATTCCAGCCGAAAAGCTGTTCGCGAATCTCTTGTTGCGTTTGCTCATTTGTGGGTGCGTAGCTCAACCCGTCTTGGCCAACGACTTCTAAAGTGACTCCTTGAGTAACTTTCGCTAAATGCTCATGATCGGAAATCACTGCAAGATCAGAGTGGGCATGCATATCGATGAAACCTGGAGTAATTGTTAACTCAGAACCATCGATAACTTTTCCGCGCTCGTCGCCCTTGAGGACATCACCCACGGTTGCAATGACACCATCGATAACTTGTAAATCAGCCTTTACCGCTGGCCGCTCACTTCCATCGATAACGCTTCCGCCACGAATAACGAAGGTGCTCAAGGTTTACGTCCTTCAATCGTGTTAAACATCGGGGTATAGCCAGCAAGCAAGCCACCATCTACGACTAGCTCGGCTCCAGAAATCCATTCAGAACGATCCGAAATCAAGAAAAGGACCATCTCTGTAATGTCCTTCGGGGTGCCCACTCGACCCATCGGATACCAAGGTTTGAGATCTTCAAAGACTTGTGGATTTGCTTTCGCTCGTTCAATCCATGCCTCTGTTGCAATAGTTCCTGGCACAACGGTGTTGCAACGCACGCCATATTCACCATAGCGAACTGCCACTGAGCGCGTCATTTGGTGCACGCCAGCTTTTGCAACGGAATATGCGTCGCTACCAAACATTCCCTTTGCATTCACTGTTCCGATATTGATGATATTGCCGCGCTTGCGCTTCATAAACATCGGTAACACTTCTCTAATACATAGAAAAGCTCCGGTGAGCGTGATCTTTAGGGAGTTGTTCCATGATTCGAGCGAAGTTTCGTGGAGCGCTTCCGCTTCATGGACCATTGCATTATTCACGAGTACATCTATCTCCCCAATATCTTGGGAGATTTTGTTGAAGGTGCTTTTTACCGCTTGCTCATCTCCAAGATCCAGCTGATATCCGTACGCTTTACCACCTTTTTCATGGATATCGCTCAAAGTCTTAGCCAGGGTATTTGGATCGATTTCAATAAGGGCCACAATCGCGCCATCGGCAGTTGCACGAAGCGCCATCTCGCGACCTATGCCTCGTCCAGCACCAGTGATGACAACTTTCTTTCCTGCGATATCACTCATCAAACACTCCTTCGGTAAGAGGAACTACAGGGCAACAACAAAATCAATTTCCACCAAAATATTTGCTAAATCTGAACCGACTGTCGTTCGTACTGGAAAAGGCGCAGTAAAAAATTCCTGATACACCTTGTTGTAAGCAGCAAAATCACGATTGACATGTTGCAAATGGGTAGTGACTTTGACAACCTGATCGAGCGTGGCACCTTTCTCAGCCAGAATTGCCTGCAAATTTTTTAAGACCTGCCTGGTCTGTTCCTCAATCCCTTCAACTTCAACTTTATTGGTCACTGGGTCAGCTGGCCCCATCCCGCAGGTGTAGAGGAATCCATTTGCCACGACGCCATGGGAATAAGCGCCTCCTGGATTTGGTGCTCCTTTAGAGAAGAAATGTTCAATCGCTGGTTTTGCCATGATTACTCGCTCCTAGTTCATTCGCTCGAGAGGGTGTTCAGTATCAATAACACGAATAGTCCGCGACTTACTTCGCATCACTATCGATTGGCTGCGCATGCCGGACTCGCTAAACCGGATGCCCCGAAGCAATTCGCCATCGGTAATGCCTGTTGCTGCAAAGAAGTGATCGTCGCCAGAGACCAAGTCGTTCGTTCGGTACACGCGATTGAGATCCAAACCTGCCTGATCGGCAGCTGCACGCTCTTCATCGGAGCGAGGATGGAGGATGCCTTGAATCTCTCCCCCCATACATTTCATCGCGCATGCAGCGATAATTCCCTCGGGAGTGCCGCCAATGCCCATTAGAACGTCGATGCCAGTCTCGGGGCGAGCGGCCATAACTGCACCTGCCACATCGCCATCGGTGATGAATTTGATCCGCGCTCCAGCAGACCGAATATCTGCCACCAGTTGATCATGTCGCGGGCGATCCAACAAGACCACTGTCAATGAACTCACTGGCACTTTCTTTGCACTAGCAATTGCTCGAAGATTCTCACCAGTACTCTTTTTAATATCGATTACGCCAGCTGCCTCTGGTCCGACTACTAATTTATTCATGTAGAAGACCGCTGATGGATCAAACATGGCGCCACGCGGCGCAACAGCAATAACGCTAATCGCATTATTCATACCTTTTGCAGTGAGCGTTGTTCCATCAATGGGATCTACCGCAACATCACAGGCAGGACCCGTGCCATCACCAACTTGTTCGCCATTAAAGAGCATTGGCGCTTCATCTTTTTCGCCTTCACCAATGACAACTACACCGTTCATGGAAACGGAGGAGATCATTCGTCGCATCGCATCAACCGCCGCCTTATCAGCGAGGTTTTTCTCACCCATGCCAATCCAGCGCGAGGCTGCGATGGCAGCAGTCTCCGTGACCCGCACCAACTCCAACGCGAGGTTTCGCGAGGAGGTTGGCTGGGTGCTCATATCGTTAATTTAATGTGAGTGTCGACCGACCCAGTTACCAGAACTTCCCACGAGGAAGTCAAGGTCTGCGCCTTGGTGAGATTGGTTGACGTGATCGAAGTAGAGCTTGACCCAACCGCGTGGTTCGGGTGAGGTGGGAGCAACCCATTTCTTCTTCCGCTCTTCCAAAACTTCGGGCGCAACCAATAGATCAAGGCGTCGATTAGGAACATCCATTTCGATCTCATCGCCAGTCTCTACAAGCGCAAGTGGTCCACCAACTGCAGCCTCTGGAGAAACGTGTAAGACCACAGTGCCATAGGCGGTACCGCTCATTCGCGCATCGGAGATACGAATCATGTCGGTAATTCCCTTAGCAAGCAGTGACTTCGGCATTGAAGCATTCGCCACCTCGGGGAACCCTGGGTAGCCCTTTGGACCAGCATTTTGAATCACGAGAATGTCATTCTCATCAACGATGAAATCATCACGATCTGCATCCTCAACATAATCTTCAATTGCGGAGTAGACCAGAGCCTTGCCGCGGTGCTTAAGAAGATGCGGTGATGCAGCAGATACCTTGATTACTGCACCATTAGGTGCGAGGGAACCAAAGAGCACAGCCGTTGCTCCACCTGGCTTCTGGAACGGCTCAGCAACGGAGGTAATAACTTCGCGGTTCCAATTCTTCACACCAGCAATATTCTCTGCGACGGTCTTACCCGTAACCGTGATGTGATCGCGGTGAATTAAATCGCCAAGTTCAGTCATGACCGCTGGAATGCCACCTGCGTAATAGAAATCTTCCATGAGGTACTTACCTGATGGCATGAGATTTGCAAGGACTGGAAGATCTTTTGTCAGGGTATCGAACTCTTTGAGCTCAAGATCAACACCGATTCGGCGTGAGATAGCGAGTAAGTGGACAACTGCATTAGTTGAGCCACCAATAGCGCCAACAATTTTGATTGCATTCTCAAAGGCTTTCTTGTTGAGAATCTTCGAGAGGGTGAGTTGTTCTTCCACCATTTTCACAATTCGACGACCAGCTAGTTGAGCCATCGCATAACGGCGTGAATCAACAGCAGGAATTGCAGCGCTACCTGGAAGTTGTAATCCAAGCGCTTCAGTGACAGATGCCATGGTGGAGGCAGTTCCCATAGTCATGCAGTGGCCAGCGCTGCGCGACATACAAGTTTCAGCCTCAGTGAACTCTTCCTCTGACATCGTGCCAGCGCGAACCTCTTCAGCAAACTTCCAAACATCGGTTCCTGAACCAATATCTTTACCGCGGAATTTTCCGTTGAGCATTGGACCGCCGGTCATCATCAGCGTTGGAATATCAACGCTTGCTGCGCCCATCAACATTCCAGGTGTTGTTTTATCGCAACCAGAGAGAAGTACGACTCCATCCATGGGATTAGCGCGAATTAACTCTTCTGTTTCAAGCGCAAGAAGATTTCGATACAACATTGTTGTCGGACGCATCGTCACTTCACCAAGTGACATGGCAGCGAACTCCAATGGGAAGCCACCCATCTCCCACACGCCACGCTTGACTGACTCTGCAACGCGACGAAGGTGCGCATTGCACGGAGTGAATTCTGACCAAGTAGTACCAATGCCAATTACCGGACGTCCATCCATGACATCGGGAGCGAAACCTTGGTTACGCATCCAGGAACGGTGAATAAATCCATTCTTCCCTTCAGCGCCGAACCATTCGCGACTACGCGCTCCGGTGGGTTGGGTACGGTGATGTGCTGGCATTGCGCTCTCCCCCTAGAAACGAGATAGATCGGGATAGGACCTATCGAAACCTGGCGCCAAACCTATCGGAGGTTGGGTGAAAACCCATAAGATTCGGGGGTATCTTCAAATCCTGCTAACTTATAAATACCTGAACCCTCGACCCAACTAACAAGACAACCTAAAGGAGTATCCGATGAAGTTTGCCCGTCTCGGCGCTAAAGGCCAGGAAAAACCCGCTGTAATGGTCTCTGAGAGCGAGGCAGTCTTCGTCGACCATCTCATCTCGGATTGGAACCGGAGCGAGCTTGAGGGCGGCGCTATCGCGAAGGTCGCTGCCGCGGACCTCTCCGCGCTTGCCAAGGTGAAAGTTTCGGATTACCGAATCGGCTCCCCTTTGGCTCGACCAACCAACATCATCTGCGTAGGCCTCAACTACGCCAAACATGCCGCCGAGTCCGGCATGACTCCTCCACCAGAGCCAGTGGTCTTCACCAAAGCGCCTGATACGGCAGTCGGCCCAAATGACGACATCATCATTCCGCCAAATAGTGAGAAGAGCGATTACGAAGTAGAAATTGCAATCGTCATTGGTAAGAAAGCCTCTTACATTTCTTCAGTAGAGAAGGCTCCTGAATACATCGCCGGTTACACCATTAGCCAAGATGTCAGCGAACGTCATTGGCAGATCGAGCGCGCTGGTCAATGGACAAAAGGAAAGTCATTCCCAACATTCAATCCATTTGGTCCAGTTGTAGTCACATCAGACTCCTTTGATCCACATAACGTTCGCCTCTGGTGCACTATTGATGGTGAGAAGCGTCAAGATTCATCGACTAGTGATTTAATTTTTGGAATTAATCACATCGTTTGGTACATCAGTCAATTTATGGAACTCCCAGCTGGCGACATCATCAACACCGGAACACCAGAGGGCGTTGGTATGGGCTTTAAGCCAGAGAAGTATCTTCGCGCCGGACAAACTATCGTTACTGGTATCGAAGGTATTGGCCAATTCACCAATAAGGTCGTTGCCTACAAATAAAACTAAGTGATCGCTCCGGCGATGATGACGTTCTCTAGGCCTTTACCTTGAGCTAACCGAGCCAATTGCGCTTCGACCAATCGTCGCGCTCTTGGCTCGAATGCTGAGGTATTGCCACCAACATGGGGCGCAATCAAGACCCCAGGTGCGCTCCATAATGGATGTCCTGCAGGAAGCGGCTCAGGATCGGTGACATCAAGGGCGGCAGTAATTCGACCCGAACGCAATTCTGCAACTAGCGCATCAGTATCGACGATGCCACCACGTGCAACGTTCACCAAGAGTGCGCCATCTTTTAAGAGCGCAAGTCGCTCTTTATTAAACATCTTTCGAGATTCATCGTTGAGCGGCAAAATTAAAATTACAACATCAAAAGTCGGTAAGTGGCTATCTAGGTCGGCAATTTTTAGAGCGCCGTCGCTACCCGAGCGCGAAAAGGGCACAACAGTGACATCAAAACCCGAGAGATTTCGCGCAACAGTTTTTCCAATTGAACCGTATCCAATAATGGCAACCTTTTTATCATTGAGAGATTGCTGACGACTATGAACCCATTGCCCTTTATCTTGATTACGGACAAATTCTGGGAAACCTCGAAGGGAGGCGATAGTTAGCCCTACTGCAAGTTCGGCAGTTGAAGCATCGTGAATCCCCCGGCCATTACATAAGGTCATTCCTGGTCGAGTGAATTCGATGGCATCTTCATATCCTGCATTAGGCATCTGCAGAACTTTAAGGTTCGACATTTTCTTTGAATGCTCGAGAGCGGTGCGTCCACCCATATAGCTGGGAATATAAAAGGTGATATCGCTTAACTCTTCAGCGCTCGCACTTGCAAGATCAGTATTGGCCGGAGAGCGCAACGTGAAACCTTCGGGTAGAACTAAGTCATCCCACTGCGCCCACACCACGTGCTTCATAGCGAGAAGGCTTTCTGCATTTTCTTATTGATATCCAGTGGGATTTCAATAACTTCATTTTCAAGTGTGCCAACGCCAGCCACATCAATCGTCACAATATCGCCCTCTTTCATAATGAAATCTAGCGGCGGAATAATTCCAGTTCCAGTAGAGAGGACAACGCCATCTGGGAAGGTCTGGCAGCGGAAGAGGTACCCAACTAAGTGCTCTAGCGACTTATTTAAGGAGCTCAACGCGGTATCGGCGCTCCAAACAACCTCTCCACCTCGAGTGATCCGCGCAGCAATCGTCATTTTGGAGTGCTCTGGCGCAAGCCAACTTGGAGTAATTCGTGGACCGAGCGCAGTAGAGCCTAGATAGCTCTTTGCTTGCGGAAGATACAGTGGATTAGCGCCTTCAATAGATCGTGAGGTGACATCGTTACAGATTGTGAAACCGACAATCTCTTCATGAGCATTAATCACGATCGCGACTTCAGGCTCAGGAACAGTTGAGGTGCAATCTGCGCGTTTGCCAACTACATCGCCGTTACCTACGGTTCGACGGAAATTTGCTTTGAAAAATAGCTCGGGGCGATCAGCTTCATAGACCTTTTGGTACACATCAGGAGTACCGCTCTCCTCTTTACGAGCATCGCGAGAACGAAGATAGGTAACGCCCGCTCCCCAGACTTCACTCTCAGGTGCAAGCGGTGGCAACTCTCTGCCATGAACTTCAGGACCATTTGGGCGATCAAGAATTTCACGGAGTTGTGCGAGCGGAATTTTTAGCGCTGCGGTGAGGGTCGGAAGTTCCTTGATGGCAAAATATTTTCCATCGACAAACTTCGTCAAGGCAAATGGATTCTCTGCGCTCTCGATTACTGCAAGTTGCATGTCAATCCTCCGAGACTCGATGGAATAGATTCTTTGTTATGCCGTGCTTGACGTGGAACTTTTCACAATAGTTGCCCGACCTGATTCAAGTCGCGCTACTGGGACTCGGAAAGGTGAACAAGAGACATAATCAAGTCCAACTGAATGGAAGAAGTGAATACTTCGCGGATCGCCGCCATGTTCACCGCAGACGCCAAGCTTGAAATCAGATCGGAGTGAGCGAGCTGCCTCAGATGCCATCTTCACAAAGAGTCCGACGCCATCTTGATCGAGCGATTCAAAGGGATTAAATGGCAGGAGTTCAAGATCGAGATAACGCGGCAAGAAGGTCGACTCGACATCGTCGCGACTAAATGCCCACGTTAATTGAGTGAGGTCGTTCGTTCCAAAGGAGAAGAAATCTGCATAATCAGCAACGCGCTTAGCAGTGATTGCAGCGCGAGGCGTTTCAATCATGGTGCCAATTGGAATATCTAACGTTTGGCCAGTGCTAGAGAGGGTATGTGCAATCTCTTCTTCGAGCGTCTCTCGTAGATGGAGTAACTCGCGCTGGGTCGCGACGAGCGGAATCATAATTTCAGGCTTTGGATCATGGCCGAGTCGGCGCACTTCAATCGCTGCATGTACTAGTGCGCGAACTTGCATCTTAAATAGCTCTGGAATCAAAATGCCCAGACGCACACCGCGTAAGCCCAACATCGGATTTGATTCATGCAACCTTTTCACCGCTGCGAAGATTGCTTGTTCCCGAGGTGAGACATCGTTGCCGAGCGCTTCTGCTCGCGCCATTTCGCCAGTCATCTCCGCGAGATCTGGCAAGAACTCATGGAGCGGTGGATCGAGCAATCGCACTGTTACCGGAAGACCCGACATCGCCATCATGATTCCGACGAAATCACCTCGTTGGAGCGGTTCCATTTCGGCGATAACGCCACGTTGGACCTCTTCATTCTCAGCGAGAACTAATCGCTCAACAAATAATCTTCGCTCGCCAAGGAACATATGTTCGGTACGGCAGAGTCCGACTCCTTCGGCGCCAAGAATTCGTGCGCGCACTGCATCTTCGGGAGTATCTGCATTTGCACGTACGCGCAAGGTTCGCTTCTGGTCTGCATACTGCAAGATGCGATCTACCGCTTTAACAACAGGAGTTGCCTTCGAGGACTCTGCAGCGAGTCGCCCTTCAAGGTACGCAGTCACTGGTGAAGCGATAACTGGAACAACGCCGGTATAAACCGCACCGGTCGATCCATCAATAGAAATTGTCTCGCCCTCATAAACAGTAAGACCGCCAACAGTAAATAAATGTGCGCGCTCATCGACAGAGATACTTTCCGTACCGCAGACAGCGGTCTTTCCCATGCCACGAGCAACAACGGCTGCATGTGAGGTCTTGCCACCGCGACTAGTGAGGATTCCCTCGGCAGCAACCATGCCAACCAAGTCATCAGGACTTGTCTCGCGCCGCACCAAGATTACTTTTTTGCCGGAGCGAGCCAGATCAAATGCGCGCTTGGAATCAAAGACTGCCTCTCCCACAGCTGCACCTGGCGAAGCTGGAATTCCACGCGCAATCTCTTTAACTGATCCGGAGAGATCAAACTGCGGGAACATGAGCGAAACCAATTGATCACCTGATGTACGTGAGAGCGCCTCATCCATTGAGATCTTGCCTTCATCGACCATGTGGCAGGCGATACGGAAAGCTGCTTCTGCTGTTCGCTTTCCAACGCGAGTCTGCAGAATCCATAACTTGCCGCGTTCAACGGTGAATTCGATATCGCAGAGATCGCGATAGTGGGTCTCCAATAGATCCATTACTCGTTGGAGTTCATCGGAAACTACTGGGTACTTCTCCTTCATCTCTTGGAGCGACATGGTGTTACGAATACCCGCCACAACATCTTCACCCTGAGCTCGCTCAAGATAATCACCATAACTACCGTGTTCACCGGTTGCCGGATCGCGTGTGAAGGCAACGCCTGTTCCGGAGAGATCATCTAAATTTCCAAAGACCATCGATTGAATATTGACCGCAGTTCCAAGGTCAGATGGAATTCGCTCACGTCGACGGTAGAGGCGTGCGCGCTCTGAGTTCCATGAACGGAAGACCGCTTCAATCGAACTTAACAAATGTTCACGTGGATCTGTTGGGAATGCTTTAGAGGTCACTACTTCAATTACCTTGATAAATGCCTCGGCGAGCGCTTTCAATCCATCGACATCAAGCTCTGCAATAGAGGAGACTTTCTTATTCTCAAGAATACGATGCTCTACTTTATGGAATTCACTTGGCGGTACATCACAAACGATGCGACCAAACATGTCAACAAATCGGCGATAGGAATCCCAAGCAAAACGTGGATTGCCACTTGCTTTCGCAATGCCCTCAGCAACTTCAGGGGTCATTCCCACGTTGAGAACAGTCTCCATCATTCCCGGCATCGAGAACTTTGCACCTGATCGAACCGAAACTAAAAGAGGATTACTTGGATCGCCAAATTTCTTACCGAGCGATTTCTCAAGGTCGGCGAGCGCATTCGCAACCTCACCAAGCAAGGCTTCTGACATTTGCTCTGTTGCAAGATAAGCGCGACATGCCTCAGTCGTAATGGTGAAGCCTGGAGGTACCGGCAACCCCATTCGCACCATCTCGGCAAGGTTTGCTCCCTTGCCACCGAGAAGATCTGATTGCGTTCTATCACCGACGGTAAATGGATAAATCAGCGCCTTGTTCGGGGTGCTCTGGGATGCCATACCCGAAATCTACCGACCCACAGGGGGTGCTTGGTACCCAATTTGCCCCCTGGTGGCGCGCCCGTCGGATATGAAGTGGAGCGTTCGGCGTTGCCGGAAGAGGCGCTCTGGCAGAGATTTTTCCCTCTCTCCCATGAAGCGATTAGATTAAGCACATGAGCGAACAGCATATGGATAACGATTTCGCCGGCCTGACCGCAGTTATCACGGGGGCAGCCTCTGGAATTGGCTTGGCTACCGCCCAACTCCTCCATGCCCGAGGAGCCTCGATTATTGGACTAGATCTCAATGAGGGTGAATTGGCCACCTTTGCGCATTGGATTCATTGCGATGTGAGTAGCCAAGATTCGGTAACAGCAGCTTTTGAAGCGGTCGCGAAAAAAAGTGCTGTCATTGATGTACTGATTAATAATGCAGCGATCGGATCGACCGGAACTGTTGAGAGCGAGAGCGAAGAAAATTGGCAGAAGGTTTTTAATATTAACGTCTTTGGTTTAGCGCGAGTATCGAAGGCTGCGCTACCGCTACTACGTAAATCAAAAGTGCCTGCAATAGTCAACACTTGTTCCATTGCCGCTGTTGCGGGAATTCCTAATCGGGCGATTTACGCTGCCTCTAAAGGTGCAGTTCGAACTCTTACCTTCTCTATGGCATGCGACTTAATTAAAGATCGAATTCGCGTCAATTGTGTGAACCCAGGAACCGCCGATACACCATGGGTACAACGGTTGCTCAGCCAAGCTGATGATCCAGTTGCAGAACGTACCCGACTTGAAGCTCGTCAACCGTGGGGGCGTTTAGTTTCAGCTGATGAAGTTGCCAGCACTATTGCTTACCTAGCGAGCCCGCGCCAAGGCTCTACTACCGCGACAGAAATTTCAGTCGACGGTGGCATGCTCAATTTACGCGTTCCTAAATAAACACTAGTAAAACTTTTACGCCAGCCCATATCGCTTGAGCATTCCTACGCCAATACTTGCGCGACGGACTCGTTCGCGACTGGTTGATTCAACAAGTCCTTGAATATGTCCACCTGATGGATAGAGTCCGGGCGCATTTCGCACCGTGAACTTGAGATAAATCGGCGCTGCCACGCGAACTAAATCGGGCACTTCGTAATGGCGAACTGCGCCACCAAAATCATCTGCAGCCTCTACATAAACATCAACAGGAATATCCACCTGGGCACGAATTGCAGCAATCTGCGCCAGCGAGAGATCAGTCGTGAGATTTAACGTTGAAGCGCCGAGATCTTCGTAGAGCGCAGCGGTTGCTGGGTTATTGCAAGGCAGCGCAACCGAAGTTTTCAACACAAAATCACTTGGCAGATCGCCCTTTCGTTTTGCCTCGCCCAAAACTTTCAATAGGCCAACATCGCCAACCAGAATCGAGCGAACACCTAAAGTTGCTCCATGGAGAACATCTTCCATAGCAAATCGAACTTGATCAGCACCTCGAAGTGATGGATGCACTGTCGCGCTGGAAGTGCCAACAGTTGCGCGGCCAATATCCCATGACGAACGAGGGCCAACGAAGAGACAGACCTCGGCGCCGGCTTCTTTGCCAAGCGCTAAATACTCTTTGATCTCTTCATCGCGGAGCATCATGATTCCGCTGCCTTGGCTAGCGCGGTGGAAATCGAGCGAATATTTCTTTGCCTCATCCATAACAGCGCGCATTGCTGCAGGTCCTTCAACGGATGGGATCTCCACCTTCCAGCGTGCGCCATCGCTAAAGCGCTTTCCACTCTCTGGTAGACCATCTAAATCTTCATAACCAACACCTTGCGCAGAGAGCGCAGCGATTGCACGCTTCATTGGTCCTTGTGGATCTCTAGTGCTCTTCCATTCGCTATTTCCCATGGCTAACCCCTCGCCTTTGCTACCGCTGTTAAGAATGCCCTTACATTACCTTCAATTGCATCCATCCCACCCTTGATGAGTGGACCTCCAACACCAACGATATTTGCCCCTGCAGCGAACCAATCGCCCACGCTCTCGGCGCTCAGCCCTCCCGTTGGGCACCAGAAATTTCCCGGAAATGGATCGCGCAGCGCTTTTAAATGTCCAGGACCGAAAGTCGATGCAGGAAAGAGCTTCAAAATATCTGCGCCAGACTTTTTTGCTGCTGCAACCTCACTAGGTGTGGCAATCCCATGCAGTGAGAGCAATCCCTGGTGTTTAGTTTCACCAATAACATCTTCATCAGTATTTGGTGAGACGATAAAGGTTGCGCCTGCGTTCTTGGCTCGAACTACATCTGCACTTTCGACAACAGTGCCAACGCCTACTTGGACTCCGCTTTGCTTCGCAAGCTTTTCAATAATGTTGAGCGCACCTGGATTGGTGAGGGTGATTTCGATGGTAGTTAATCCAGCAGCGACAATTCGGTTGGCTACCTCTTGTCCGAGCGTTTCATCGGGCATACGTACGATGGCGACAGCGCCAGCGCGAAGGAGATCATCTCTTGTGACCATACTCAATTCACCTTTCCTAAAATTTCATTGATAAAACTCTGATCAGTGATGCCGCCCTTGCCTCGCGGCAGCCCTGCCCAATCACCAAATTGACTCGCCACCCTTGCGCCAGAGATTGTTCCTTGCGCAACGGCATCTGCGATAGTCAGGTTGGCAAGTAATCCAGAGATAACGCCACTAGTGAATGCATCGCCAGAACCAACCGGGTCTACAGATTTAATCTGAGGTGGGTGCACAGTAGTGAATTTCCCATCTGCAGCGTAAGTCAGCTCTTCAGGACCTTTAGTCATGATGGCAAACTTGTTGCCTCGACTTGCGGCAATCGCTAGCGCCTCTTGCGGATCACTGGTACCAAAAACTGCGCAATATTCATCTGCACCACCAATGAGCAGATCAACATCACGCGCCAATGGTTCAAGTACTTTCCGAGCTTGCTCTTCACTCCATAACTTCCTACGAATATTTAAATCAAAGCTCTTTTTGATTCCGTGTTTACGTGCAAGTTCTAAACCAGCGGCGGCAGTTGCTGCGGCGCTAGTGGAAATAGCACAGGTAATCCCCGTTGTATGGAGCCATCGAGATTGGGCAATCACGCTCACATCAAGATCTTCTGGACGCATTAATGAGGCAGCAGCGCCCTTTCGCAGATAGCTCGCTTCCACTGGCGCTGTAGTGCCAGGATTACGAATCATTGCGCTACTAAAACTATCGACCCGCTTTACACCCGATAGATCAACACCTTCACTTTCAAAATCTGAAATGACAGCGGTACCTAATTGATCGTTACCCATCAAAGTGAAGAAATGTGCAGAGAGACCAAGCCTGGATACGCCGACGGCAACATTGCCCTCAGCGCCTGCCGTACTTCGCGTGTACGTGCGAGCAGTGAGTACTGAATCAGTATCACTTGCAAGGAAGAGCGCCATCGCCTCCCCGAAGGTATAGAGATCAGGCATTCGTACCCGTTGCAGATTCGGCTGCAAATGTGAAGGTATTTGTAACCTTCCCTTTAACGCCGGGAGTAGCGATAAATGTCATGCCTGCTTCAGGCGCTTCACCAGCTTCGTCATCATCACGCGCGCTAGTGATAATCAATTGATCAAGATTTGCTCCGGCAAAAGCACCAGAGGTGATTCGGCGAGCTGGTAAATCAATCTGTTCAATTAACTTCCCACTCTGGCCATCAAAACATCGGATTGCAGAGCCTTCCCAGAATGCGACCCAGAGATTGTCATTTGCATCCATGCAGAAGCCATCAGGCATGCCAAATTCATCGGGAAAGTTAATAAAGGTGCGGCGATTTTTAATATCCCGCTCTTCAACATCGAATTTATCTACACGACGAAGTGGTGTATCGACATAAAACATTGTTTTTTGATCGACGGTCCAATCAATGCCATTGCTAATCGTGACATCACCGAAGAGACGACGGATATGTGTGCCACCTTTTTGTAATTGATAGAGCGCGCCAGCATTTGTTTCAAAGTCATAAGTCATAGACCCTAAGAAGAGATCGCCCCATGGCGCGACCTTGGCATCATTCCATCGTAAATTTTTATTTGCTAAATAGCCATCGGCCTCAACTCGACCGGGAACTTTTCGATAATTTCCAGAGAGATCGCGTACATGTGGACCGTGCCCTGTGCCGAGTAGCTCGCCACCTTCGGCGAGCGGAATAACGAAACCAACATCTTCTGGCGTTTGGTACTCCCCAATTTCGCCGCTCTCCAAATTTCGCCAACGAACAGCCTTGCCATAAATATCAACCCACATCACGTGGTTGTTCTTCGCGCCTGATGAGGTAGGCCCCTCACCAAGAACATTCCGACGGGAATCGAATACTTCTGCCTTCAGCGCCATGATTAGAAGCCTCTCACTATCGCACCGTTACCCAGTAGCCTAGGGCTACTTTAGAGGAGGAGAAAATGGCAGCACAGTCTCTGGCGTCGGCCCTCGCCTCCCTTTTAGGCGCCGACCGCGTACTTGATGATGCAGCTGCGCGTGAGGCATATAGCCGAGATGCCACTCCGTTATTCAAAGGGCTCCCCGAAGTGATTGTCGCTCCGCACTCCACCGCGGAAGTCAGCGAGGTCGTGAAGTTTGCCCGGAGCACCAAGACGCCAATTATCGCCCGTGGCGCAGGAAGCAATCTCTGTGCGGCGACTGTTCCACTTAATGGCGGAATTGTTTTGAGCATGATGCAGATGAAGCAGATTCTTGAAGTCTCTCGAAATGAAATGTTGGCGGTAGTGCAACCTGGAGTATCAACTCAACAACTCGATGATGCGGTTGCAAAAGAAGGGCTGATGTACGTGCCCGACCCTGGTTCTAAAACAGTCTCCACTTTAGGTGGCAATGTTGCGACGAGCGCCGGTGGTTTACGTGGATTGAAATATGGCACAACCAAGAATTACATCCTCGGATTGGAAGCTGTGCTAGGTACTGGCGAAATTATTCGAACGGGTGGGCGCCTTGTTAAAGATGTTGCCGGATATGACATCACACGTTTGCTCATCGGTAGCGAGGGAACGTTGGCGATCTTCACGGAAATCACCACAGTGCTCAGCCCTCGTCCTAAATCTTCTAAATATGGAGTGGCATATTTCAATAACCTCGCTGAAGCCTCGGTTGCTGTCGATTCGATTGTCGCTAGCGGGATTTTGCCTGCCACGCTCGAGTTTCTCGATAACACCTGCATTAAAGCTGTCGAAGATTTCGCCCACCTTGGCCTCGATAAAGAGGCTGGTGCGCTCTTACTTTTCGGTGATGATGGCGGCGCCGAGAGCGTAGAGAAGGCAGTTGCAGAAATGGCAGAAATTTCCAGTGCAGCGCGTGGAGTTCGCGCAGTGACGCTCGCACCTGATGTCGCTGCGGCAGATGCGCTCCTCTATGCACGCCGTTGCTCCCTTCCAGCCTTAGCTCGCCTTGGTTCGATGTCTATCCTTGAAGATATCTCCGTACCACGACCACAACTCAGTAGAGCAGCCGAAGCAATTGAGGGAATTGGTGAAAAGTACTCACTATTAATTGGCACCTTTGGCCACGCTGGTGATGGCAACCTCCATCCAACAATTGTGATCAATAAAGATGATGCTGATGAGGTAGCTCGAGCCGAAAAGTCATTGGCTGATATTTTCAATCTTGCTCTTGATCTTGGCGGCACTATCACCGGCGAACATGGAGTGGGGAGTGCAAAACTCCCCTACCTAAAAGAGAAACTTGGTGATGTTTCAATGGCCCTTCATCGCAACATCAAATCAGTTTTTGATCCAGATGGAATTCTCAATCCTGGCCGCGTGGGTTCATGAGCACCGAGCGCCCCAAAGGGAAATTCACTCAATCAAAACTTGATCGATGTATCTCGTGCGGATACTGCCTTCCCGCTTGCCCTACCTATCAATTAACTGGTGAAGAGCAATCATCTCCTCGAGGGCGAATCACATTAATGCGCGCGCTGCAGGATGGGCGCCTTCCTTTCTCTGATGAGGGGGCAACCGAGCAAGCATCATTCTGTTTAGGCTGTCGCGCCTGCGAACCGGTCTGTCCTGCAGGCGTTGAATATGGCGTGCTTCTTGAAGAGTGGCGCGATATCACCTGGCGTGGCCGAAAACGACCACTCATTATTAAAGCGCTCTTCCAAATGGTGCAAGCGCCATGGCGGGTAAATGTAATGAGCGCGCTCTCGCCTGTTGCGCGCAATCGTAAGGGCGCAACGCAAGTACATCTTGCACTTGGTTGTTTCGAGCGCAGGCTCTTTCCCAAAGTGAGTAAAGCAGTTGCGAAATTAGCGCCGGACGTTTCTATCGATCGCTCTCAGGGCTGTTGTGGTGCGCTCCATGCACATAATGGAGATTTAGAGGGTGGCAAAGAGTTAGCAAAAGAGCTGGGTAAAAAACTTCCTGGAACTATTCTTTCGACTGCCGGTGGTTGCGCTGCTCATCTCTCTGCAGTGCTAGGTAGCGATCGAGTCAAAGAGTTCTCCCAATGGTGGAGCGCGCCGCTTGCCCCAATCATGAAAAATGGAAGACCGATTCGGATTGGCCTCCAAGATTCTTGTCACTTACGAAATGGCATGGGCGTTTTCAAAGAACCTCGAAAGCTCTTACAGCAACTCGGTGAATACGTTGAGGTTCCTAATGCGCAAGGATGCTGTGGCGCTGCTGGAAGTTATTCGCTCCTACGCTCTCGAGATAGCAAGAAGGTAATCGCACCAAAAGTTGCTGCCATTAAAGCTCTCGAACTCGATTACTTGGTGAGCGTCAATCCTGGTTGTACAAGACAGTTGAAAACTTCGCTCCGAAGAGCTCGGGTAAAAACTAAGGTCGTTCATATCGCAGAATTGATAGCGCTTGCTCCATGAGCGAAGTCTTTGCTCAACGAACGCTCGAGAAATTACTTGGTAACCACCATTTCACGGTAGAACTTTTATCTGGTGGCGTTTCGTGCGACACCGCAAAAGTTTCATGGCCAGGTAGTGGCGCAGTGGTAAAGCGCGCCCTGGCACAACTTCGCGTTCCTGGCCAATGGGAGGCCGATGTCGATCGAATTCTTGCTGAAGCAGATGCCATTGAACTCTTCCGTGCGCTCACCCCAAAGAATGTGCCAGGGCTTATCTCGCGAAGTGATGAAGAACTTGCAATAGCAATCGAACTTGCCGCCGAAGATATGCGTGATTGGCGATACGCAATGCTCGCTGGCGAGGTCGAACCCGAGGTCGGCGCTACTTTGGGAAGAGTCCTTGCAACATGGCATAGCCAGACTCGCGGCGTTCAATTGCCACCTCGAATCGCTGCGGGAAAGAAGAGGTTATTTGATCTGCGCGCTGGTGCGTTCTATGGCGGCATGGCCAACAACTGGCCAGAGTTCGCTCCGTTAATTAGGGAGTTAGCTGACGAATTAATGAGATCGACAGAGTGCGCCGTTCATGGCGACTTTAGTCCGAAGAATGTGCTCCATGGACCCAGTGGTACCTGGGTTCTTGATTTTGAAGTAACCCATCAAGGAGCGCCAGTCTTTGATTTGGCATATATGTCGGCGCATCTCAATCTCAAGGCGATAAAACTCGCGACCCAACGCGAGCTAGTTGCACAAACTCTGAAAAACTTCTTTGAAAGTTATCAGGAGCATGGTGGTGTAGTACCAAAAAATGTCTCTGCACATGCTGGCACCATCATGGCTGTTCGAGTCGTTGGTATTTCGCAAGTGAACTATTTCGTTGAAGAAGAGAAAGTTCTTGCTGTGCAACGTGCCAAGGATTTACTCAATGGCGCGTCAGTACTTATCCCTTAAGGGAACCACTGAGCAATCCACGTAGGAAGTAACGACCTAAGAAGATATAAACAATTAGCGTTGGCAACGAAACGATTAGCGAAGCGGTCATATTTAAGCCATAGAAGACTTGATTACTCGATCCCGTGATGAAGTTGAGGGCAGTCGTTGCCACGGAGAGCTTAGGTGAGCCACCAGTCAAGAAGATGGCAAAGAGGAAGTCGTTCCACGCTGAAGTGAATTGCCAGATGAGGACGACAACAAATGCAGGCAGCGAGAGCGGCAAGATGATGGAGCGATAAATCCGAATCCGTGATGCCTTATCGACCAAACCAGCCTCGATTAATTCATCGGGGATACTCGCATAGTAATTTCGGAAAATCAGAGTACAGATCGGAATTCCATAGATAACGTGCGCCATCACCAGCACGTAGATCGACTTATTCACCCCTAAGTTGGTAACAAATTGAACCAACGGGATCATGACTGCTTGATAAGGAATAAACATTCCAAAGAGGAAGAGCGTGAAGACTATGTTGGAGCCTGGGAATTTCCATTTAGCGAAAACGTAGCCATTAATCGAACCAATAACAGCTGAGATGATGGATGATTGGAGCACGAAGAAGAGGGTGCGCAGCATCGATTCGCCCAAGCTAAATGCTGAGAAGTAATCGCCACCGCTCCAGGCAATTGGCCAGGCAGAGAAATCCAAAGCTTTTGGTAAATCAAAAGCATTGACTAGGTAAACATCCTTAACGCCTTTGAGGGAGTTGACGACCAAGACGTAAATTGGCATCACGATCAAGAACCAAATAAAGGTCAAGGAAACGTAACGAAAAATCAACCAGAACTGCTCCTTACCAGAGCGCTTACGTTTATTTGCAGCGGCTGGAGCAACCTTCTTTTCGAGTAGTTCAGCGCTCATCGGTTCTCCTCCTCCTGCTTAATGACCCAACGTAGGTACGGAATGATAATTAACGCAATCAGGAGCAAAAGCACGACAGCGATTGCTGTTCCCTTTGCATAATTTCGTTGATCGAAAGTTGCTTCCCACATATAAACCGCAACCACCTGAGTGACATACGACTTGCCATTGATACCAATGATTAAGTCGAAGACCTTCATCGAGACGTGGCCGAGAATAATCAAAACGGTAAAGAGCGTTGGAGTAAGTTGCGGGAAAATTACAAAGCGATAGATCTTCGATTCGGAGGCGCCATCAACTCGAGCAGCCTCACGTAAATCGTCGGGAATGCCGCGGAAGCCAGCGAGGAAGAGGGCGAGGACATATCCCGCCATCTGCCAAATCGCAGGGAGCGCAAGCGCATAGGCAGCGCCATTCTCCGATAAATACCATGAGTTCTGGAGAAAACCTAAGCCAACTTTTTTTAGCAGAAGATTGAGACCACCAGCATCTGCATCAACATTGGAGTTCAGCAGCCAGTTCCACACCGTTCCCATCGCGATAAAGGAGATGGCCAATGGATAGAGATAGAAAGAGCGGAAGAAACCTTCGCCCTTAATTCCCTTCTCCAAAAGTAGCGCCATGATGAAACCTGCGATGGTCGTGCCAACGATAAATACGACGGTAAATTTAA
>JACCDI011906917.1_pt1 | contig 24446 bp, 16 predicted proteins | sample 7442791 | NCBI WGS metagenome assembly JACCDI01 (sample SAMN15323434, study PRJNA562643) | freshwater metagenome | isolation source: river surface water | place: USA:Blue River Watershed | collected 2017-08-15
AAAGAGTTTATTAATAAACATAACTTAACTTTAAAACAATTTTATGGAATTGATAAAATTGAAGGTTCTTTAGATTTATCTTCCTTAAAAACAATACCTGAAGGTTTTAATCCAACCGTAGGTGGTAATTTATATTTAAATTCATTAACATCAATTCCTGAAGGATTTAATCCTACCGTAGGGGTAGTTTATATTTAATTTCATTAACTTCTATACCTAAAGGTTTTAACCCTAAAGTAGGTAATTATTTATTATTACCGATTTATTGTGACTTAACTAATCTACCTAAAAATAAAAATATAATTCTATTAAAGATTTAATTTGGTTATTATAACATAAAATTAAACAGTTATTTCAATTGATAACCCAATAATTTGATTAGTTTGTTTTAAAATATGTTCATTAGGTTTAGCAATAGCCATTAATTCATTGTTATCATTATATATACCTATTTCAGATATTCTAATAATATCACCTTTTGAATATGTTTTATTATTAGATTTAAAATATTCACCTCTGTTTAAGAAAATATTAATATTCTTACTAACATTAGTGTAATAATTATTAAAACTTAATGTTAAATCTAAATCATTAACATCAAAATCATTTACAATATCTTGATTAATTAAAACGATAAATCCTTTATCTAAGAAAGCTATACCAACACATTCATCATAATCATTTGTCGGACTAGAGAATATAAATGTTTTTTTATTACCTGCTGAGAATGGTTTTTTAGAATTATAACCGTCAGCCCAAGTTCCACCATTAACAGGTAATTTAACATTATCGCTAAATAAGAAGGCAATATTATTACCGAATAAATTAGTTATAGGTGATGGGTCTTTTAATTCATTATCTAAATCAACTAATTGTAATGAAGAAGATTGATATGTTGAATATAAAGTATATTGATAAGTACTACCACTTAATTCTAATTTAATTTTCTTGCCGTCAATTAATTCAGAGTGTTCAATACTAGGAATATTAATAATAACTAAATTATCATTAGTAAAATCTTTTATTGCAGTATTTGAATACCCACCTTGATTAAATGTTGTACTATCAAATAAGTTATAATCATTTGTTGTTAACGGAAAATTAAATGATTTCATTAAGTTGTTATATTCGTCACTTACTGTTCTATCCAATTCTATAATATCAACATTACTTAATGATAGTGACTTGCTATTTAATAATTTAATTTGATTTATATTTGATTTATTTTCGTCAGAAATACTTTTATATATTTCATTTAAATCATTTAAATATACATTTGAACTAACAGTATAAGAATTATTTAAACTATTGGATATAACGAAATTATCACCTAATGAACCAGAAGTATTAGGGATATTACCATTAGTTAATGTTAATTCTTCAAAATAATTTGCATCAGAATCTCCAATAGCTAATTTTTTAAAAATATCAGTACCATTTAATATAGCTTCTCTACCTTTAGAAGTTAATTTAGCTGTTAATTTTATATCTGATGATGTGTTTATAAATCCCATATTAAAAGTCTATTGATAATTCAAATGTTATTGTTTTTCCTGATTGTAATTCTAAAGGTCTACTTAATTTACCTATTACAACCAATTCGCTATTATTATTGTAAATACCAATTTCACTAATTCTATGAAGAACAGTATTTTCTATTTTTGTTGGATTACTAGTTTGTTTTATACTATCCGAATTTACATTAATAGTAAATATAGTTTTATATATTGTAGCACCAATATATGTATCTAAATTACCATATAAAAATCTTTCTGAACCAAAATTTAAATTGTCATCGTCATTAACATCAGGTAAATTTAATTTATCTGTAATACTATAATCTACCGCTGAATTTATTTTAGTTTCATCAATAATAAACCCTATAGTATTTGGGTTTTGATTTTCTAATAATGTAGGATTAATGGTTTCACTAATTACACCTGTTATATCTGTACTAGTATAATCAATTTCTTTCCAATCATCAGGATTTGGTCTTTCATTAGGGTCATTAACTATCTGATATAATAATTTAAATCCGTCAGCGTAAAACCCTAAACCATCCCAAGATGATTCAATCTTTCTCATATAAGGTAATAACCCTAATCCATTAATATTAAAAGTAACATCTTTATTCCTATTTGTTGTATTAGTTACTTTTACATATTTTTGACAAGGTAAAATGTTCTTAACACCTACAGTTGACTCTAAAGTATAAGTTAAATACATTGTTTTACCAACCTCTAAAGAAAAGTCATTTGTAACAGGATTAATTAAATTAGCCGTTAATGCAGGTAACGTATAATTTCTATTTGATTTATACATTAAGCTAACTAATAATTCTTCATCTGTAATTACAACAATTTTTAATTTATGATAAACTCTACCAACAACTAATGGTGTTCCGTCAATCATTGTTGGTTTTTCAATTAAATCATAATATTCATGTACACTTTCGGTTTTTAGTGTATCACCCGAAACAAATTCCATACCCATAATATCTCCAATACCATCAGAGAAATATCTTCTGTGATACATAATATTAGGTAATATTAATGTTAAATTTTTATTTTCTGTTGAATTAATATAGAAATGTTCACCATAATAATTACCTATAGTGTTATTTGTGTAATGTATTACACCTAAAGACTTTAAAGCCGTATCTAAGATACCAAATCCGTCACAAATATTGTCTAAATTTGTGAAAGAATCACTATCGATACCTAAACCTAAATAATCGTTTTTTAATCCCAAATAATCATAAGAATCAAATGATTCATATCCTTTAATATTTAATGTTGTACCAGTTAAAGCTGTTGGATTTTCTTCATGAACAATATTCATGTTTAAAACTAAAACATCTTTGTTGTCAATAACACAATCTGGTTCAAAATTCAATGTTTCACTGTCCCAATAAAATGTGTTACAATCACTTGCATATTCATTAGCAACTTCTCCACTTTTGTAAACTAAATAAGCACAGTCAGTAGTAGAAAAAGCACTTAAATCAGGTAACTCTCTATCTAATGTTAATAAATCGCCAACTTTATCAATAACTTTAAACCATAAATTATATATAGGATTTGTGGTTTCATTTACAGAAACGTTTCCATACACATCATTACCGATTTTAAATAAAATTAAATCCCCAATTTCGATATCTATATCTACTATCTCAATATCTGTTGTACCAAAAAATTCATCACTCCCAACTAATCCACTAGTTTTAACGTAGTATTCACTTAATAAAGTTTCATAATTATCAGTAGTACCACTAAAAAACCCACGTTGTTTAGCTTTATTATTAATACTAGCTTCAACTAGATTAATATTACCAGGTAATAAATCATTTAAATCATTAGAACCAATCCTTAATATATTTTTTATATTAGGATTAAAATCTTTTGGTAATAATATTTTTGACTTAGGAACGTTATCGCCTTCAATGTTAAATTCTCTTTGGTAATTTATTTCTGAATCACCAATAGCCCATTTATTAAAGGTTAATTGTCCTTTGCCTAACAATTCTCTACCTTTGTTAGTTAATTTTACGCTTACAAAACCGTTTGTGTTATCTATAATAAAGCTCATATAGTAATAAATATTTGTTAATAAGTATTTTGATTGTTTGATTGTATTTTTATTTTTCCAACTTCACTAAAACTATCATCAATAACTAACTGATTATTTAATGTATAGTATTTTTTCCTGTTTTTTACTCTATATAAGTATGTATCTCCAAACTCACCATCTATTTGCACATCTTTACTATATATATTAACATTTGGTTCATAAGGTACTTCTATTTGTTGTAATATTACACTAAAATCAGGATTAATTAAGTCAGCAACCTCAATGTAAAACGAACCCTCTTCACTTGGAAGAATATTTTCTACCGACCATGTTACAACAAAGTTATTACCACTATCTAAATTAATATTTTCTACACTCTTTACATAAGCTATAGTTATTATATCACTTAAAAATAAATTACCCTCTAATATGATTCTTTTATTATTACTAATTGAACGATAGTAATCTATATTATTTGCTAATGTAACACCATTTAAAGTAATAACTATATCTGAATTATCAGAAGCAACATATTCAGTGAATAATTCATATTTACCTGTTGTTGTGTTGTAGAACACATTACTTAATTGTGTATCTGTAGAACCACTTTGTATTGATGTGGTGATTGTTATGTTTTCAACATATAAATTACTAGAAGTGAAGTTATCATCAGTTACAACCGATATAACAGTTATTGTATCTGTTGTAAAAGTTCCGCCTGATAATATTAATGTATCTGTATCAATAAGATATTCATCATTTGATAATGTTAAACCATTTAATGAAACGATAACATCTGCTTGTGGTATGTAATCCAATAAAAATTCATTTTGACCATCAAAATCTGGGATATATGAACTAACATTAAAATTATTTGGTGTTATAGTTTGTGGTTCATTAATACTTAATATTGTAGGTGTTTGACTTTCTTTCATCGCAATGAAATACCAATCTTCAGTTGCTGAATACATACCATATTCAGAACCTGTTTTTATCAAATATTCATCTATTTCTAACCCTAATTTATTTGAATATAATGTGCATGCAGGATATTTATAATAACCTTTTATAATGTATTCACCATCTAAATTTAAACTATTAACAGGTGTATTAATATTTACTGTTCCACCACTAATATCTGAATATGATTGATATACACTATCATATATCGAAGGTTTATTAAATGAATTATTTGTTTTATTATACTTAAATATAGAATATTTAAATTCTGTTTCATCAGTAATATTAATAGTATCACCAGTAAATGTTAAATCAAACTCAATATTATTATCGTTATTACTAATTATAAAAACACCATCTGAGTTTTTATCTAAAATATCAAATTCATAACCACAAATATTAAATATGTCAGAATTTTCATTTCTATCTGCTTTTTCAATCTTAACACAAGTCGGTTCATTACCACATAAATCTAAACTAAACCCACTTGAACATGTATAAGCAAGAGAAGGATTAGGAGTTATATCAATAGTTGTAACATCTCTTGTTGAAAAGACAATATAAGGTTCTAATTGTGTTTCACTTGTTAACCCACTTAATACAGATATATCAGTAGAATAAATCTCACATGCGAATGCAGATGAACCAGGTGCACTATCTTCAGAATAACTCATTTCTATTATATTCTTACCAGCTTGTAAATCTATTTCAAAACTATGCCAATTCCAAAATGTTCTTGAATTTTGAGAAACAACTCTTACTAACTCATTATCATTTATTTTAAATCTAAAATGATTGTTAGCCGCCATTGATATTGTATATAACCCAGTTTCTTCAAGTTCTATACATTTTGAAAATCCAAACCATTTTTGTAATGTACAGGTTGAATCTGTAATTAATTCGCTATTATCAACATCTGGGCGTATACCAATATTATTTAACCTACCTGTAAATATACTACCAGTACCCCATAAGTTATTATTTATTCCGTCAATAAAAGGAGTTAAAGTTACATTATTTTGGTCAACTAAGAATAATGAATCCGCACAAGCACTACCTCTCACTATTGGGAAAGTTATGTATTCATCATTTAAATTATACCCACGTAAACCGTATTGTCCATACGAAGATAATTTACCACCATCAATAACATTGACTATTGTGCCAGTAGTAACATCATCATAAGTTAATTTTTCACATAATTGTTCACCTGTCACTAAATCAAACCCTTCTGGACAATCATCACAAGTATTATCTAAGTTTAATTCTGAATGTATTATAATATCTAAATCTTCAACATTTTTTTTCTTTCTTACTGTTATAATATCATTAGTTTCAGTAAATATATAACTATTATTATTTAATAATTGTTTAACTAAATTAGTGATATTAACACTAGTCGGTAATAAAACATTTATATCCGTTTGTGTAGAAAATATTACAGTATCAGTTATAACACCATCTTCAATTAAAACCAACTTCCAATCTAAAGAAATAAAACAATCTACATTTATTTTAACTGTTTCTAAAAATTCTTCAAAATCAATATTAGTTAAATCACATAAATCAAATTTATCTTCAATTTTAATAGCGTTATCAATTATGATTGATTTACCTTTAAATGAACAATAATCAGCACTCATATTAACGTTATTAATAACCTTATTATGAATACTATTATTATTTTGATTATATATAGGGTATTGTTTACGCATTAAAATCTATTTTTATTTTAATATAATCCTTATTATTTTTTAAACCATTTTCAATAGGTGTTTCTAAATTAGATATTTTATATGAATTATATAATTTTTGGAAAAAACCAATAAATTTATTTATATCAATATATCTACCAATATTTAATATACCAATAAAATTAATACCATTTAATGATTCAATACTATTAATTACATTACCTTCTATTTTTCTAACGTAGTTTACCATATATCTATAAATATTATTGAGTTTTAAATGAACCTTTAAATGTGTTATTATAATTATAATTAACTATTTTAATAGAATCAAAATTACCATTAAATGTTGTATTTTCGCTAGTAATATTTACATCTACATCAACAATATCCGTTTCTTTTAAAACTTCTCTATAAATTAACACATCACCACTAGATAATTGTTTTGTTGAAAATAATGTTACTTGTTCTAATTCGTTTTCTGTTGTAATATTAATTAATTGATTGGTTAAACCACTAATTCTATATACTTCTAAAGCAAATTCACAACCACTTGTTTTAGCTTTATGTCCGACTCTAATAATATTTTTACCCGATTTAAAAAATGGTACTACCATAACACTGAAAAATGATGCACCTGTTGAATTATTACTTAATTGACCTGTGTTACCAGGTATACTTGGCATATTAATTATATCAGTACCGTTTACATTTACACTTAATTCACAACTATCTTTATCTGATTTACCTACCCCTAAATAAATTAAATCATCTATTTTAAAAGTATAATCATTCGGTAAATAAACTTCAATATCAAAATATTCCATTTTATCTGAATATCTAACAATTTCAACACCCGCATTATTTAATCTACCTGTAACTTGCATTGGGTCGTGCCAAACATCGTTTGTTGTACCACTTAACTGTTGAGAAAAAAATGTATTATCAGATATAACATTTGTATCAACATATGAAGCATAATCCAACCATAAGTTACCGTTACCATCTAACATGAAATATTCATCATTATTAGATTTTATTGTGTAAGGTAATGCTAATCTACCAATGATGTCAAAATTAGTATTTCTAGTTCTTTGGTCTAAGCCATAAAATATTGTACCTAAAGAATTATAATTTGAATTAGGTGTTATCGTATTAAATTCAATTAATTCATTAACCTTACTTAAAATACCTCTGTCATCTTCACCCCATTCAACTTGATAAGGTAAATATCTAAATTTATTTTGAGTAAAAATTGAATTACCTAACCTTTCAGTATTATCCCATATAGATGTACTATTAACAAATTGTTCAACTAATCCAATCCAGTTAATATTTAAACTATTAATATACTCAATAAAATCATTATAACTTAAATTAGGTTCACCACCATTATATAACCCAACATATATTCTATATAAAGTAACTAAGTTATCATATACTATTGTAGTTAACCTACTATTGACTTTAATTAAATCATTATAAGAAATATTAAATTCATCTTTTGCAAAATTACCAATAAATATTTCAACAGCTTTAATAACATTTATTTCAATATCAACATTTTTTGAATTTAAAATAAGTTTGTCATCACTAGTAGTATAATCAGTTAACCTATTAGTTAAATCATTAATTCTGATAGTATCATCTTCTTTCCAAGATTTTTTATTGTCAACAACTTTTTCTAATTCAAAACCAAAATTATTCTCAATAGATATTGTTTCAATTGATTTAGTTATTTCACTATTAAAATCGATATTATTAACAATAATATTTAATGGTGTATAAGCTGAATTAATACCAATAGAAAATTTAATTTCCTGATTTCTCAACAGTTCTAATATACTTTCATCAGTTATACTTAAAGTATATTTAAAAGGTTTAGATGATAATAAATCTTTATCTATATTAGTTAATTGATTATTAAAAGCATCTATTTCTTCACCACCAATAAATATACCGTTATTTAATCCAAATGTTTCTAAATGAACAGTTAAATCATTTATATTTAATAATGAATAACCAAAACTTTCTTTAATACTATTATCAACTATTTTTTCAATATTAAATGATAAATTTATATTAGACAAATAAGAATTTAATGCATCATCTAAAACACTATTGTTTTGTGTTAGCAAATCAGTAAAAACTTTATTTTGTAATAAATCATCTGAATTATAATATAACGTTAAATCAAATGATATATTTAATTTAGGTACTTCGTTTAATCTATATGTAAATACACTACCTCTAACTTCATTTGTACCAAATAATAATTTATAAGGTGAAGTATATGTTTTAGTCGCTAAATCATTTATTGTAATCAATAAAGATTCATCATCAATATTTTCATCACAACCACAATCATTATTTGTAGATTCAGGATATATTGTCGGAATTTTTGATACGCATAAATCATATTGACCTGTTAATTTTTTATTGTTATCATCCAATAATGAAATATTTGAATTAATATCACTTAATACATTACCAATAAATTCTTTTTCAGTTGTTAATAATTTAACACAAGTATTTTCACAAGGTGAGAAAATATAACCTTCTGGACATATATTAGTGTTATTAGGGAATATATCAAATTCATTAACATCTAATGTGGAAAATAAAACCATACTATTTAAAGTATTTAAATCATTTTCTAATTTAAATGTTTCAATATCTACAGAATATATTTCAGCAAAATAATTAATAACAAATTTAGAAATAATTGTCTGTTCAAAATCAGAATATCTACCTAAACTAGCAAATTTAAACTCAAATATATTTCTACCTTTATTTAATTCCAATTCAAAAATTTTATACACATCTGATTGACTTGATGGTGTTAATTTCGTTGTTATATTACCTAAAGGTGTTTGACTACTAATCTCTCTATAATAAATGTCAGAAACCATTAAGTTACCATTTATTGATAAATTAAAGAAGTCAATATACGCTGCACCTATAGTATATTTCTTTGTCTCAGGTAAATCAATACATACTGTAAATCCAAACCATTTTATATCATTAAAATCAGTTGTTACTATATCAGAATAATTAATATCAGGTTTTATACCTCTTTCGTTCATTCTATTTTTCCAATACGGTTTTCTAGTTCTAAAATCACTTGTAACTTCTAACGGAATATTATTTTCATTAAAAAACCATGTGAAAACATTAGGTAACGTTTGTCCTGCATAATTTGCAATTACCAATTCATTATTATGTTTGAAATACACAGCACCATTTAGTATATTTTGGTCAGTATTTGTACAATTAGTATAATCTGGACTACCTATACTAGGATTGAAAACACAATTTACATTTCTAACTAAAGGTAATTTATTTTGGTTACTTAAAGATAATTTATCCTCTTTTTCACACAAATCACTTATTTCATTATAAACATAACCATCAGGACATTTAATACAAGGATTTTCTTGTATTGTAACTAGATTAGTTGTTGTATTTAAATAAAATTTAGTATAATAAGGAGTTTTATCAGTTAAACTAGCAACCCATTCATCATTTTTAGTTTCGTCTAAATATTCTATATTTTCACCTAAATTATTTTTAGTTTCTTGTAAATCTTCATTTATCCAAACTAAATTACCTATAACAACCCCGTTATAAACTTTACCATTATTACCTACATATGCGTCTAAAATTATATCTCCATCGTTTTCAGATATAGTCTTAGGTCTGCAAAGTCTTATGGTTAAACCTAAATCTCTCCTGTTATTTTGTAATATTACATTATTTTTATCAAAATCAACATATAATGTTGAACAAAAATCAGTAATTGATTGAGTAGATGACCATATCACTAATCTTGTTTTTAATTGATTATATACACCTCCAACACCTCTAGTTCCACTACCTTTAGCGTTAAATTTAGAAGAATTATCAGCCCCTGTATTTGGAGAATCCCAAAATTCAGTACCTGTCACTTTTAATTTACCTCCTGCAACTAGAATACCACCTAAAGCTGTTAGTAACTCACTTTGTAATTGTGTTTGACTAGGTACGACCCAATCAGTTTGTGTTAAGTTAACTATACCACCACTAACTCTACCGTTTCCAACTATATCGCCACCGTTAATTGTATACCAATTATATAAATAACCATTAAACCCTTCTGAGTCTGAATATACTTGGTTCACAACTTCAACTTGTTTTTCAATAATATCACAATCATAACAATCAAAATTAGTACCATCAACTACACTATTATTTATTTTACCAAAATTATAATTAAAATATAAATTAACCTTTCTATTTAATACATTTGTGTTAGTTACCTTAATTGGATTAAAATTAGGTATTAATGTTCTAAATTGGTCATAATAAGATGAACCATTATCATACACACCAATATGTGGATTATTTCCACTTAAAATATCCACAACAGAATTATCACCGTAAGTTTCTTGATACCAACCACCATTTGATTGAAATGGTATGTCTCTATTAATACTAGGATAACCATCTAAATCAATTGATATTTCATCCAATGAAATATCCTTGCCATCTTCTTTTAATTTGTTTATAGCTAAAGTTAATTTATCTATATCTACAATATTTTTAGCTTTATATACATATTCATTAATATTAACCAATTGACTTGGAATACCTAATAAATTAAAAATAAATTCAATAACTTTTCTTGTACCTTTAGAAGTAAATAACCAATTTGAATTTAATACCAATCTTCTCCATATTTCATTTTCCACATAATCAGTATCAATATAACCATATAAGTTATCTTTTTCTGTTTTTTTATTTAGAATAATATTAGGTGTTTCAAATCCTAACATATTAGCAATAGTTTTTATTAAACTATCAGGAGTATTATCTAATTTATTATATGTTTGTGAATATACATTAGGTATATTGTCAATATATATTTTAATATCATCAAAACTACGTCCGTAAACTCTAATTAATGAAGTAATTTTTTCTCCACTATCCTGGTCGAAATCACTATCTTTTGGTAAAGTATCAAAATCAGTTATAGCTTGTGAAATTAATCTTCTATAAATAATATCGCTATTATTTTCATCAAAAAAATCTACAACCTCATTAAAATCTGCAATATATTGTTCAAAATTAACTGTGGTTACATCAATATTATAACCATCTAATAAATCCCAAGTTAATTGTTTATATGTATTAACTAAAACACCATTGTCTGTCGTTATCTGATATTTAGCAAAAAATGTATTTAGAGGTGTTGAATTTCTATTCAATAATCTACCTTGTAACCCATTTAAACTTTTATAAAAATTATTTATATTTTTTTGATTAGGTTTAATATGGAAAGGTATATCAACAATATTCTCCATGATACCATCGATAGTTATTTTTACAGTACCACTATTGTATAGTGTTGAACCTGTAAATCCTAAAACAGAATATTCTTTACCATTTAATTCAACAACATAATTTAAATATGAATCAGTTAAATTTGATATATTAGTTTCTTGTTTTATATCATTAACTATTGTTCCACTCTGTAAATAATTTAATCCAAATGGATTTGATATTTGTTGAACATCTACCTCAAATGTTGTTGTTAAGTCATTATTATATGTTAAATTTAATACAGTATTACCTGTTGTGGATAAGTCAATTTGATTTAATGTGTCGACATATAAAGAAGCTGGAAATCTATTAATTATATCTTGTATCGAATAACTAACAAATTCTTTTAATGAACCAAAATATGCGTAAGTAGATAAATTATCAAAATTATAATTTAATTTTACTGAATTAGTTTCAATAAAACGTTCAATGTTTTGTTTTTCTAATGTATCTAAACTAATAAAATCACTAAAACTTCTAGTTCTGTATTGTCTGGTTTCTTTTGAATCTAAATTAGTTGATATATTAAAATTACCTGCGGTAAATAATACACTACCACCATCATCGGTGAATTGTTGCCCAACTAATGAATCAGAAAAGTTTCTGTATTCAATACCATCAGTATATTTAACCGCTTGACTATAACCAACTACTTTAACTTTATTATCCATTAATTCTTTCCTTATAAATATTAAATAGATATATTATTAAATTGTTTTGATGGGTCAATTATAGTTCTTTCTTCTCTAACCTCAAATAATGGTTTACCTGTAAATCTATCTTTAATTTCATATAAATCATATTGTTTATATATTTCATTATTGAAATTGTAAATAGTATATATACCATCTTCCAAACTCTTAGTTTGATTACCTAATAAAGCGTAAGCTAATGTTTCTTCATCATAATCAACTAATTCAACTTCTAACATAATTGGATTAAAATATGTGTTAGTAATAATAACATCCTGATTCGGATTACCAATAAATGGTACAGCATTAGGTTTAGTTAATGGTGCTGAATTAGGTGTCACAGTACAGAATGTTAATGATGAAATATCATTATACCTATATTTAATACTTTTTTGATTAGTATTTGTTAAATTTTCATTTACTGGCTCAACCCTATTGTTAGATGTTATTATAGTGTAAAAATTATTTATTTTTCTATCTGTTGCAGACAAGTTATCATTTAAATATTCAATTCTATAACCAACTAAATTACCATTTTCAAATTTAGTTAATAATTCTTCTGGTAATTCATTAATATCAAATACTAATCCTTTAACATCTTGAAAATTACTTAATATACCACAATCTAATATTTTTGTTCTAATTTCTAATGGTCTAATGACAATATTGTAAATACCTTTTTGACTGAATACACTAACAGGTAATGTTAAATTATATAATCCACCCATAATTTCAAAACTATTTGGTGTAGTATTATTTGGATTGTTTATCGGTTGTAAAACAGTAGCTGAATCTAATCTAATAAATTCACCTGATGCTTCATTCCTATTTGGTGTATACTGAACCAATATTTCAACATCTTGCGGTTGAACATCAGCCAATCTTTTTATTCCATATGTACCACTCATGTTATCTAGTTATATTATAAAAATTATCGTTATATTGTATTAATTTATCTAAATTATCTATTTCAATTAAAGGTAGATGATAATCATTAACTGATGTTATACCTCTATCTATAAATACATCCGAATTTATTTTACCTTCATTTATATAACCAAATAAATAATCTTTTTTATATAAAGCACCAAGTTCAATATTTGTATCGTTCCAACCTTGTGATTTATATGTTGCTGTAGTATTACCATTAGTTATATCAGTAGTATAATTTAATATTTCATCAATAATATAGTTATATTCATCACCATTTATTGATAGTAATTCACTTCCATCAATATTTAACCCAACAATATATTTATTTTCTACTCTCTGTTCTAATTCAGGTAATCTGCTTTCAGTTATGTAACTTATAATACCACCTTGTTTATAATAATCTTCAATAGGTTTACTAGGTGTAATTTCTTCTGATATCAACCTTAATTTACTTATAGGATATATATCCATTAATTTTTCAACCAATGGATTTTGAGGATTTAATGAATCATTTATAAATACAGGAGTTTCCCACTCTGATTTTATTTTTGGTGCTGAATTAGATATACCTATATCATTAAAATCTTGATACAGTAAAATCTTTATATTAATTTTATCTGTAATCTTTTTTAAATTTATTTTTTTGTATATCTTTTCCAATTTAAACCACTAAATTTATAATATAATTTTCTGCACTAGGTAAAACATGTGCACCTATTATATCATATAAATAGTTTTCTTGAATTTTTTTTAAGTTAAATACAGTGTAATAATTATTATAATCATCAACATTATACTCTTTCGTAAATAATTGCTTTATTGTACCATTTTTAGCATTATTTAATGTTGCTCTCATATAAAGAGTAAAAGGACCATTGTTAATTATATCTTTAAAATATATAAAATTATAACCATCTGAATAATTTACTTTATTAATATTTTCAGGATTTTCAATACAAAAAGAAACTTTATCTTCAACGTCAATATTATTAACATCGTAATTCGTGTAAATATTCTTTATATATAATAAATTACCTGTTGGCGATACACTAGGTGAGTCGTAAAATTTAAGTTGTAAAAAAGTGTTTTTAAAATTATTTCTTCTTAATTTAATATCTGATTGTTCAAATTCAAATTCAGAATAAGTTTTATTTATATTAAATTTAATTTGTTTAACTTTATTAACAGGTTCGTAATTTACTTTTTCATAATCAATAACCCCATTGATACTTTTTTCTTTGTTAACTTCAATAAATTTAGTGGAAACTAAATCATTAATGTGTGTTTGTTCTCTATCACTATCTAACGAAACGTTAATCTTAATATCCTCAGTAAGACTATTCGTATTAAACTTATATTTTAACATATTGTATCAATTTTTTTAACTCTAATTAAACTATCATCTAATAAATTACCGATAACATCATTTGGAAACGAATTATATCTTAAATTATATAAATTATTAGCATCTTGTCTATTAATAAATAGTTTAAAATCTGAAAAAATATAATTCGTACCATTTAAAAATGGATAATCAATCTGATTTTCTATATCATCATTAAACCCAATATCTAATATATCACGCCATATATATCTTCCATCTTTCAGTAAAATAGCATATTCTGGTATAATATCAGTATCAGGATTACTATACTCAATATTTGTTGAAACATTTTTTGTTTTTATATTAAAAAACGGTTTATACTTATAACCCTCATGTCTTGTACCCATATTAATATTATTAACACTAATATTACCGATTTCTCTATCTTTTCTATTAAATCTATAAGAAACATCAATTAATTTCGTTTCTAAATAATTTGTTTTTGAAAACTCAACTATATCCAATATAAAAGATGTACCATTTTCATTAATATCTTCCAATTTAGTTGCTGAATTATTTGAATTAGTAATTAAATTTATGTTAGGTACATTAATATTACTTGGATTTAATAAAGTAATATCATATTCCAAATCTAATCCACTTTTACTTAATGTAAATCCTTTATTATCTTTTCTTATAAATTGTAAATATAAATCAGTTATCGGTCTATTTAAATAATCAGTATAATCACTTAAATCGATATCTTCAAACATAATTTGTTTTATATTATCATTATATAAATTTTTACTAAATCCTAATTTACTTAATGATGTTATATTAACATTAATTGGTTTAACTACCCTGAAATAATATTCAACTTCTTCATTATCTATTATCTTAGAAAATCTTGTTGTGCTGTTAATATTAAATGTTATATCTTCAATACAAAAATAATACTCGTTATTTTCGTTATTTTCATTACCTAATTTCTTTATAGTAACTTCTTTATCACCACCATTAATACCTTTGATTTTTATTCTATCACCAATATTTAAATTGTGTGGAATAACAGAATATAAACAATTTAAATTTTTGTTATTTATATTTATAATACTATTAGATAATATTCTTATACCATCATGTATAATTGAATTAACTGGATTATTTTTTTCTTTTAATATACAAATATTAATTTTCCAATTATCTTTATTTAAATCAAAATCAAATTCGTTTGGTGTTAATGTAATCTTTTCGTTATAATCACTTCTTTGAATTAATGGTGTTATTATTTTTAACCAACCATCTTCATTTATAAGATTATTTTGGAAACTTTCCTGAAAAGTACTTGTTCTTTTTATAACAGTATCATTTAACGTACCTAAACCAATCTTTATTGTTCCGTTAACAATATTATCATTTTTTTTTGGGACAGATGTATAACCTAAATCAGGTAACTGATTGTTAAAATAAGTATCAACTTTTGTAATTAATCTAAATATATTTGAATTCTTTCGTTCATTATCAAAAACGTCATTTTGACTAACAACTGTATTAGTTTGTGTTTTGGGAATAAATTTTCTATCAGAATATAATATTAATTTAGTGTTTATATTTTCATTAACATTATTTACTGATAATTTAGAATTTAATATTTTTTTAATTCTATTATCCATTTGTTAAATTTCTTTAAACCTAACTCTAATATCTGTTGTTGGGAATTTAATTTCAAACATACCATTTAATTCCCCATATAGTACATAATCACTAGATAAATCAATTAATTTTTCTTCTTCAACTAAATAAGGTTGTGAAGTTTCATTCATTGAATATTTACTATCACCTACTTTATTATATATTTTTATATCAACAACATTTAATACGTTATTAATATCTGTAATATCTTTGATTAATTGTCCAATATATAAATTTTCACCCATATCACGTCTATTGATATCAAAGAATGTTTGAACTCTTTGAATAACCAAATCAATAAGTTGCGATGTTGAACCATTTTTACTTAATAATAAATCAATGTCTAACGCTATGTTATATACTTGACCACTTTTAACCAAAATATAATCGTTTATTGATTTATATTCAGCCAAATAATTTTTAATATTATCATTTAATACAGTATTTAAATTAGAACTCAAATTCCCATTACCATCTAAACTTAATGTATTAATAATAATTTTATTTTGATTTTCATTTACCGAATATTTAAATGGAGCACCAAATTCGCTTGGCATTTTTAATAATAATAACTTATAATCTTTAATTTGTGTAGCACCATTTAAAGTTGAGTTATTATATTTAACCATATATCTAATCTCATCAATACTTGGTCTATCTTTACCGCCTAATGCAGGTACTGTGTTATTTACAGTTAATGAATTAATTACTCTATTATTAATAGTAGGATTAATTCCGTTAACAATAATATCACTTAAAACAACTTGGTTAACTATATTAGTACCGATATTAGTGTTTTGACCCCCTCCTGTTCTGTATAACACAAAAATAGTTGAATTTGGAGGTAATGTACTACCTAATGAATTATTACTTATTAGGTTAACTATATTGTTTTTTAATGGTGTATTAATATTATTTAAAACAGAAAAATCATTTGTACCTGAACCGAAAACTAATTTAGTAAAATTTAAATCAGTTTGTTCAACAATAAATCTTTTATCTGTATTAATATACTTTCCGTTGTATATCCCATTTACTGGTGCACCATCTTTAATAAAAACATTACTTTGAGCTAAACTATCCACTTGATACCAACGATTGTCGTTGTTGTAAAATTCAGTTATGTTTGGTGGTTCACTAAAATTAGTTCCACTTAATACTATAACTGATTCAATCGATAAAATATTATCTTCAGGTAATGTTAATTCAAAAAACGGTGTAATATCTTCAGCTGATAAAGTTCTTGTAAATATAGATGTAACTCCATTAACTACTATTTCTCTTTTTATTATATTATATGAAGTAATATTTCCGTTAGAAGCTCTATTAGGTTCTATTATCCGATTTGGAATGCCTCCAATGGTAAATGGTGAAGAAAAATCAATGTCATTTATTGATTCAAATGAAACACCACCGCCTGTAACTCTAATACCTCTTCTTATATAAGGTGCGTAGCTAATGTCAAAAGTGTCTCCGTTAGTTGGTACAGTTACAGAAAATTCACATGAAGTAACTGACGGTCTTTTATTTGGTATTTTAACACCAAATGTTCTTGCCATATTTAATATAGATTTTTCATCTTGTGCAAAATCTAATATGGTTTCATTATATTTTTTATTAATAGCAAAAGCTAAATTATCACCAATAGCCGCGTTTAAATCAACAAATAATGACCCAATTGCTGCATCAGAAAAATCCTTATAGATACTTGGGTAATATTGTCTAATAATATTTTCTAACGAAACTTTATAGTCGTTAAAATTATTTACGTAGTATGGTATATTCTTGCTCATTAAATATTAATAGTTATATTATCAGGTGCTGTATTAGCTATATTATTAATTCTATAAGTTAAAACTATTTTATATGAATATTCATTAATAGCATTTTCTTCAACATCTAAATTAATTATAGTTACATTAGGTAAATATTTACTAACAACTTCTCTCAATTCATCTTTTATACTAACCAGGGTTATATCATCCACTGGTTCAAATAAAAATCTTAATAAATTAGTACCAAAATCAGGGTTCATATATCTTTCACCTTTTCTTGTTAATAAAATATGTGTTAAGTTTGATTTAATAGAATCTTTGTTGGTTTTATTCAAATTAACGAAAAAACCAACATCAGAGTTCTTAAATGGAAAAGTTATATTAATAAAATTACTTGACATCAAATGTTTTACTTATTTCTTGTTCATTATAGTCGTTTTCAATATCTTTTTGAGATAAAGTGAATTCTTGTTCTTCTTCTACATCATCAGCACTTACTTCATAACCCTCTTTTTCATCCCAAAAACTAGTTAATGTTTGATTATAAGGAAATGAATTTAAAGCTCTAATTTGTAATTTCTCAACAGGAGTTGGGTTTCTAACTTCAATTTCTTTTTCTAAACTTTCAATCTTATTACTAATATCATCCATTTTACTTAAATGCATTTGTAATTCTTCAAATTTAGCCAATAAATCTGCAATACCACCACTAACACCTTCAGCTGTATCTAAAGCTTTTTGTGCTTTATCATCAATAGGACTTAAATCAATTTCCAATTCATTATCATCAACTGATACTTCAATTTCCTCTTCATCAGAGTTTACTGGTTCTTCAATAGATGGTTCAGATTCCGTATCTTCCAATTCAGGTGAATCAGCAATGATTTCATCTTTTAATTCACCCAAATCAATTTCATCTTCTTCATTGATATTTTTTGAATTTACTTTAAATCCATATTCACATAAGAACTTGAATTTGTTTAAATCTAATTTTCCCATTATAATATTAATCTTTTAATAATTGTCTTCCATCTTCTGAAATTATTCTTCTATTAACTTTCTCAATTAACTCACCTGTTTGAGTAATAACCAAAGCTTCTTCATTGGAAACATTTTGGTCGTTAACAAAATCCTTTAATTTTTTTTCTGTACTTTCCATAATTTTATTTTTTAAATTTTTAATTAATTATAACTATAAATAGTTAAAACAATATTTATAAATAAATATATTCATGAAAGGAAAAATGATTTTATTTGAAGATGTTAATAATGTATTAAACAACTTAAATGTTAATGATACAGTTATTGTTGATTATAAAGATAGTACTAACAGTAAAAAAACATTTTCATTTGTAGTAAAAAATATCGATAATGATTTTATTTATTATGGTAAAAATGGTGATAACCGTATTGATATTGATGCATTAAAACAAAATACATTAAGATTAATTAGACAAAATAAACCAGTTGTTGAATATGATTTAATTGATATTAATTTTTCCAATAGAGTTAATTTAAATGTTATTGACCAATTTATGCAAAGTATTGGTGAAAAAAATCCTTTTACTATTGAATATAAAGAAAATAATACTTCTAATGAAGTTGCTAATTTTGTTATTGATAATAATCAGATTTATACTTTTACAAATAACAATACTGCCACAAATTATGCTCAATATGGAAATGGTATTTTTACTATACCAACATCTGGTGGTAATCAATTAAATATTAATGATAAAGATAATCCAATTATTAATATTAAAGCAAATAAATCAATAAAATACCCAATATCTAATCAACAAAATAATAGTAAAAATAACTCAACATTATTGGATGATTTTTTAAATGATTTTGAAAAATTAAATTTTTTAGATATATTAAAATTAGAATATGATGATAATGGTAATGATGCTTATTTAGAATTATTAGTATTAGAAGAAATAATAGATGATAAAATTAAATTTAATGTAATAAATATTACCAACGGATTTCCACTATACAATCAATTAAATTCATTTAAAGGTGAATTTATTATGGATAAAACATTAATCGCTATTAATAATGATGATAACTTAATGTTTAAAGTTAGCTTAGATGGTCAGATAGTTATTTTAAATGATATTATTAATTACGATATCGATAAACAGCAAGAGTTATCAAAAAAAGAATTGGTTGATATAATTAAAGATAGTAGACCATTAAGAAATATATTATTAAAGAAACCTAGCTTTGTTGGTGAATTATTAGGTAAAGAAAATCTTGGTATTATTCCTTTAATGCAATTAATGAATAAAAAACAAGATTCTATGGGTTATTTTAAAGTAGGATTAAAATACAGATTCGATATTCTTAATATAAGATTTAATGATAGTGGTGTTACACAAACTGATGCTATTATTAACCCAATAAAAGATTTAGTAGGTAAAGCTGATTTAAATAATAGATTATCTTACAACATAATACAATCACAAGGTATTAAACAAAAATTTACTATTAAAAAAGTAATATCTTCTGAAAATAAGACATATGAATGTGAAACAAATTATGAAGGTAAACTTTCATATAGAGGTATCGCAACAATAAAAATAACTGAAGAAAACGTATAATAGATAATGACTGCTGACGAATTAAAAAAGTATATTGATGAAATGACTAGGTTACAAAATAGTGTAACCGAAACATCTTCGTCTGCTGATAAATTATTACAAGTTTATAAGGAAATTGCTAAAATTGAAGCCAATAGGCGACAAATATCTAAAGAAAAACTAAATTTAGAAAAACAAAATGCAGCTTTACTTGATAAGTTAAATGATAAAAACAATAAAGTATCTACACAAGAAGCAAAAAAAATAAGAGATACTATAAAAGCTAATAAAGAATTAATAGATATAGCTAATCAAAAGTTAGATGCTACTAAAAAAATATTAGATGAGAATAAAGAAATATTAGATAATATATCCCAACAAAAAAAAGCTTATCTTTTTATTAAAGATAAGTTATTAAAACCTATAGGTAAAATATATAAACAACATGTTGGATATTATGATGACCAAATAAAAGCATTAAGGGAAACACAATTAAATATTGGTTTATATTCAAAACAAGCTTCGGCATTGAATAATACTTTAATGCGTTCTGCATTAAATACTCAAATGATTGGTGTTAGTACCAAGGATTTAGCTGAAATGCAGTCAACTTATAATGATGAAGTTGGTAGGTCTTTAATGTTTAATCAAGCGCAAGCTGAGGCTGTTGCTCAAATAGCTAAAGGTACTGCATTAGGTACTAGTGGTTCTGCTCAATTAGTTGCTCAATTTGATAATTTAAATATTAGTGCTGAAAGAACAAGGGATTTAATTGAGAATACATTAAATTACGCATCAAGAACTGGTGTTACCGCTTCTAAAGCGGCAAAGTCATTAGAGTCTGCATTAAGGTTATCACAGAAGTATAGATTTATTAATGGTGTTAAAGACGCTATGGATATGGCTGTTTATTCAGCTAAATTCAAAATGAATATGGAAGGTGTTTCAGGAATGGCTGAAAATTTATTGAATCCTGAAGGGGCTGTTGATATGGCAGCTCAATTACAAGTGTTAGGTGGTCAATGGTCTCAATTGGCTGACCCGTTTTCTTTAATGTTTAAAGCTAGAAATGACTTTAAAGGGTTAGTGGAAGATGTTACTAAAGCTACTTTGGGAATGGGTGAATTAAATAAAGAAACAGGTGAGATTGAATTGTCAGCAATTGAAATGCATAGATTAAGAGAAGTAGCTAAAGTAACTGGTATGCAATTTGAGGATTTATTAAAAACAACTCGTGAATTTAATAAAGCTGCAACTATTAAAAGAAATATAAATGCTAATATTGATGATGGATTAAAAGACTTTATTAGTTCAACTGCTATATTTGATGAAAATAAAAAAGAGTTCTTTATTAATTTACCTAATGAGTTTAATCAATTAATGCCAGTTTTTATTAGTGAGTTAGGTAAATATCCAAAAGATTTAAATGAAGTATTAAAACAAGAAGATAAACGTTTGCAAGATAGAGCTGAAGCTAATAAAACATTTGATGAAACCATTAATAATTTAAAAAATACAGCAAAACAATTATTATTACCTTCTTTTGAAGTTTTAGATAAAGCTTTTACTAATTTAACTATTAACTTAACTAAAACTGATTTAGCTAATAAAATTAAAGATTTTGCTATGACTGTTGGTAAGGCTGTTGGTGTTGTAGCTGATTTAATGTTGTCTTATCCAAAATTAACTACAGGATTGGCTACTTTTGGTCTAGCTTTAGGTCCATTAATTGATGCAGGTAAATGGTTTTTAAATGGAATACAATTATCCAAAGGGTTTTTAGTTGGTTCTAAAACAGGTGGATTCGGCACAGGAATGGCTAGTAGTATGGCAGGTAAAGATGGACTTACTGGTAAATTTGGAGGACAATTAAAGAAAATGGGTAGAGGAGGAATGATGGCTACAGGTATCGGTAGTTTAGTTGGTGGTATAGCTGGTGATAGAGTTGGTTCTAGCTTTAGTAATTATGAAGATAGTGGTGCAGGTGATATGGGTAGTTTAATTGGTTCAGCAGCTTTAGGTGCATTAGGGATGGCTTTAGGCGGACCTTTAGGTATGATGTTAGGTACTGCCGTTGGTGCAGGTATTGGTAGAGCTACAGGTAATTACTTTGGTGGTGAAAAGAAAGAAGTTAATCCAAATAATATTAGTAATGACTTTGTGTTTAGACCAGGTAAAGACCCTATGGCTTTTACAGAAAAAGATACACTTATTGGATTAAAAGATGGTGGTCCAATAGAAAAATCTTTTGGTAAATTAAATGGTAATAGTTCGTCAGGTGCATTTAATGTTTCTTTTGATAAACCATTAAAAATTGAAGGTAGTATTAAATTAGAAGGTAATGGTGTTAGTAAAGTTGCCGATATAGAAAGTTTATTAAATAATTCTGTATTCGTTAGAAACTTAACTAATATAATTTTAGAAAATATTGCTATGGTGAATAATGGTTCTAAATTAGCTTCATCTAAATCATAAAAAAACCTATCTAAAATTAATTAGATAGGTTTTTATTTTTTTACTTTTAAAGATTAAAAAGGTAAATCATCATCTTCATCCTCTTCTTCATCTTCAATTTGATGAAAATGTTCTTCTTCCTCGACAATAACATTAGGTTGTTGAACTACTTTATCAGTTACAGGTGCTTCTACTTTTTGTACATTTGCTGTACCTTTAATAATACTTTCAGGGTCAGGTTTAGCACCTTGCTTATCATTAGCTTTTAATGAATCTTTAGCTACAAATGTTTTACTATCTTTGTCATAAACTGGTACAAATCCTTGTGCAACAAGATTTAAATAATCATATGATTTAACTCCATAAAAATCTTTCCAAGTTCTTGTATCATCTATTAATTGTTGGAGTTTATTTTCATCTTCAACTAATTTAGTAGGAAGTGGTTTAGGTAAAACAGAACTAACAATAGGATAACCTTTTGAATCTCTTTTAATAACTAAATTTAAATCATAACCGTTAATTGGGTCAAGAATATCTAAATTAGATTTAGCATAATTTTCAATTAAATCAACAATCTTATCAAAGATACCTTTCTTATCATTTGAATGACCAAATCTAAATAATTTAATACCATGATTTTCATCATCTCTATCGATAACTTTGACATTATAATATTTTGATGTATTATACTTCTTAGCAGCTTCTTTAGCATCATTATCACCAGCGTTAGCTAATTCATATAATTCCTTTTTTGTTTCACATAAAGGACATGGTTCATTATTAGAATGTTGAGGACAAAGTAATTTGTTAAATTTACCATCAACTTTATAATTATGAATATGTGACACATCAAAAGTTGGATTAACAGTTTCATCTTTTGATGGAATAATTCTAATTACTTTATTTAATTCATTTACACCTTCAGGTAATAAAATATTAAAGTAATTGTTTTTGTCGTAAGTACTTGTTGTACTTTTTTCTTTTTTCTCAGATTCTTTCTTGTATTGATTAATAATCATACTAGCTCTACTACTCATAATTTTTTAAAGATTTAAATTGTTTATAAATGATATTTTTGCAAATATATGAAAATTTTTATTAATAATAACAAGTTTTTTAAAGTTTATTTTACTATTAATTATTTAAAAAATTGAAAATCAGCATATTATAATATATTATAAAGAATATCTATTAATAAAATATTTTATATAGAAAATAAATATTAAAATATATTGTCTTTTTAAAAATTTTTCTTATTTTCTTTTAATATATTATTTAATAGTATACTATTAAAAGAATATTATATAATTTATTATATTAACAATATATTATTATATTATTTATTTATATAATTATAATATATTATAAATAAAATTTATATATAATATCTAATTAATTAAATATTAATA
>JACCDI010035797.1_pt1 | contig 24431 bp, 22 predicted proteins | sample 7442791 | NCBI WGS metagenome assembly JACCDI01 (sample SAMN15323434, study PRJNA562643) | freshwater metagenome | isolation source: river surface water | place: USA:Blue River Watershed | collected 2017-08-15
AGCGCGAGATGGCCTCGGGCAACAAGGGCCTCGGCGAGTTCAACCTCGAAGGCATCCCGCCGTCGCCGCGCGGCACGCCGCAGATCGAGGTCACCTTCGACATCGACGCCAACGGCATCCTGCACGTGTCGGCGAAGGACAAGGCGACCGGCAAGGAAAACAAGATCACCATCAAGGCCAACTCGGGCCTCACCGAGGACGAGATCCAGCGCATGGTGCGCGACGCCGAGGCGAACGCGGCCGAAGACCATCGCCTGAAGGAACTGGCCGAGTCGCACAACCAGGGCGACGCGCTGGTGCACTCGACGAAGAAGGCGCTGGGCGAGCATGGCGACAAGCTCGACGCCGGCGAGAAGGAAAAGATCGAGGCCGCGATCAAGGACCTTGAAGAGGTGTTGAAGGGCAGCGACAAGGGCGCGATCGACGCGAAGATCGAGGCGCTGTCGACCGCTGCGCAAAAGCTCGGCGAGAAGATGTATGCCGACATGCAGGCGCAGCAGGCTGCCGGCGCGGCCGGTGCGGGCGCGGGTGCGGCCGGTGCCGACCAGGGTGCGGCGGGTGCGAAGCCGGCCGAGGACGACGTGGTCGACGCCGACTTCAAGGAAGTGAAGGACAAATAAGCACGACGCCACGCAGCAAGGCTGCATGGGCAGCACCGGGCCGGGGCGTTTTGCCTCGCCCGGTTTTTTTGCTTGGACGGGGAGGACCGCGTCCGGCAGTAGTCAGGACACCTGGAAATGGCTAAACGCGATTTTTATGAAATTCTCGGCGTGGCGAAGAATGCCTCCGACGACGAGATCAAGAAGGCCTATCGCAAGCTGGCGATGAAATACCATCCGGACCGCAATCCGGACAGCAAGCAGGCCGAGGATAAATTCAAGGAGGCGAAGGAAGCCTACGAGATGCTGTCGGACGCGCAGAAGCGCGATGCCTATGACCGCTTCGGCCACGCGGGCGTCGACCCGAACATGGGCGGTGGCGGCGCGGGCGGCTTCGGTGCCGGCGGCGGTTTCTCCGATGCGTTCGGCGACATCTTCGGCGACATCTTCGGCTCCGGCCGGCAGCGCGGCGGACCGCAGGTGTATCGCGGCGCGGACCTGCGCTACAACCTCGACATCACCCTCGAGCAGGCGGCCAACGGCTTCGACACCACGATACGGGTGCCGTCCTGGGACGAGTGCGATACCTGCCACGGCTCGGGCGCCAAGCCCGGGACGTCGCCCACGACCTGCGGCACTTGCGGCGGCCACGGGCAAGTGCGCATGCAGCAGGGCTTCTTCAGCATCCAGCAGACCTGCCCGAAGTGCCACGGCACCGGCAAGGTGATCCCCGATCCCTGCCCGACCTGTTCGGGCGCCGGCCGCATCAAGCGCAACAAGACGCTGGAGGTGAAGATCCCGGCCGGCATCGACGACGGCATGCGCATACGTTCGACCGGCAACGGCGAGCCGGGCATGAATGGCGGCCCGCCGGGCGACCTGTATGTCGAGATCCACATCAAGCAGCATGCCGTGTTCCAGCGTGACGGCGACGACCTGCACTGCGAGATGCCGATCTCGTTCGCGAAGGCGGCGCTGGGCGGCGAGATCGAGGTGCCGACCTTGTCGGGCAAGGTCTCGTTCAGCGTTCCCGAGGGTACTCAGAGCGGCAAGACCTTCCGCCTGCGCGGCAAGGGCATCAAGGGCGTGCGCTCGGGTTTCCCGGGCGACCTGTTCTGCCATGTGGTCATCGAAACACCGGTCAAGCTGACTGACAAGCAGAAAGACATGCTGCGCGAGTTCGATAAACTGACCACCGCTGGCGGTGCGAAGCATAGCCCGCAAAGCAAGACCTGGATGGACAAGGTCAAGGAGTTCTTCGAGTAAGCGCCAGTCGTCTCGAATCAGAAAACGCCGACCTCGTGTCGGCGTTTCTGTTTATGCGCGGTGTTCGCAATCACAAATCCATAGCCGGGCAAGTTCTTGCGTAAAGCGCATAGAGCTTTGTGAATTTTCTTTGAGGAGCCGAGCAGATCCATTCGGACATTAGACTCGCGTTCCTTCTATGAACATTCAGGGTGTCCGACATGCAGCGCTGGGCAATCACTCTTGCGGCCATTCGGAAGCCTGTTATCGATCTACGCTCTGCGATCGCGAATTACCGCAAGAAGCACAGCAATGGCGAATTCGAGCAGGCGCTGAATCGCCTGACGATCGGCGTCTTGTTGATCATCTACTTCGAGCAGATCTCTCCGCTGCTTTCCGCGTCTGTCCCCCTCATTCAAATCGATGTTCGGCTGATCGAGTCGTTTTATTTCATTTCTGCGGTCTTGATCTTCGTTTCGCTGATCTTCTGGCCCGACGGATCGCCCATGCGCCGGATCGCTGCGATCCTGATCGACACCGGTACGCTGACGGTGGTGCTGTTGATCGCCGGCGCCCATTCTGCGCCGCTCTATTTCCTGTATTTATGGGTCATCATCGGCAATGGCTTCCGTTTCGGTCAACTGTATCTGTTCATCACGCTCGCCTCGACGCTGATCGGTTTTGGTATCGTCATCGCCGTCGAGCCGTATTGGGCCGCAGAGCGCCGAATGTCGATTGGACTGTGGGTCGGCATATTCCTGATCTCGATGTATTTCAGCTTGCTGGTTGGTCGCTTATTCAGGGCGCTGGATCAGGCCAATGCCGCGAATCTCGCCAAGCGCCAATTCATTTGTGCAGTCAGTCATGAACTGCGCACGCCACTCAATGCGATCATCGGCATGGTCGATCTGTTGTGCGATACACGGGTCGACGTCGAGCAAAGAGACATGCTCGATTGCATGACAACGACCTCGCAACTGATGCTGTCCCAGATCGAGGAAGTGCTCGATTTTTCAAAAATCGAGGCAGGCAAGATGCCGGTCGAGCGCATCGACTTCGATATCTACGCGATGGTCGAGAGCATTCTGGCCATGTTCCGATATCGGGTGGATCCGAACGTGGTGGAACTGATTTGCCAGGTCGATTGCAGGGTGCCGGCGATGCTGAACGGCGATCCGCATCACTTGCGACAGATCCTGGTGAACCTGATTGCAAATGCCGTCAAGTTCACCGAACAAGGATGCATCACCCTGAAGATACGCCGCGTTGCCAGTTCCGATGCCACGGTCAGCCTTCTGTTTGCGATCAAGGACACCGGGATCGGCATTCCTGTCGATGTGCAGGGACGGATCTTCGATAGCTTCACGCAAGCAGACAGTTCGACCGCGAGAAATTATGGCGGAACGGGCCTGGGTACGACGATCTGCAAGCAGCTGGTCGAATTGATGGGCGGGCAGATAGGATTCAGCAGTACGCCCGGGGAAGGCAGTGAATTCTGGTTCGAGCTGGAATTCGGCACCCGAGCCAGCGTCGACGATCTCTGCCTGCTCGGTTCTACGCAGAGCCTGGTGATTGCCACCAGCGATCACGAGAAGCGCCTCGCATCCGAAATCAGCATCGTCAGCAGGGTCAGGCCGATAGTGGACGGGACGCTGGAGCAGGCGCTGTCGTCGCTCAGGCGAAGCCGGCTTGCCGGTCATTCCGTGTCGATGGTGTTCATGCGCGGCACGATGCGGCCGGATGAGACAGTCGATGTCGCGCTCGCGCGAATGAAAGTTGAGCTTGCTGCGATACGAAAAGCGAATGACGATGCCGCACTGAAGGTCGTTCTCGTGGCGGCAGACGATCTCCCGGAAGTGGTCGCGGATGATATTGCCGACAGGGCCGGATTCTTTTCCGTGCTGCCCGCAGACTATGAGTCCGAGATGCTGGCCAATTTACTGTATGCGCAGTTTTCCACGTCGGCTGGCGAGAGAAGCGAACCGGGTTCCGCAGGTACTGCGTCCAGGGTGGCGCCAGTCGTGACTATTCCGCGCTTGACAGACAATGAGCACGTCTTTCATCTATTGATTGTGGAAGACAATCCGACCAACCGGAAAGTGCTGCAAAAAATCCTCGAGCGCGCAGGGCACCTGTGCACGCTCGCACAGGATGGGGAGGAGGCGCTCGACCTGATCGGTGCGCAGGATTTCGATGCGATCGTGCTTGACCTGAACATGCCAAAGATGGCGGGAACCGAGGTCGCCAGGTTCTGCAAGGTGATGGGAGGAAGGGCGGCGACGACGCCGATCATCATGTTCTCGGCCAGTGTCACGCAGGAAGCCCGGGAGGAAAGCATCAAGGCTGGCGCCAACGCCTTCATGCCCAAGCCCATCGATGTGGCCAACTTTCTTGCGGTGCTCAACCGGCTGGTCTGCGACAGCCGGCCGAATGAGCTGTTATTGATGAGCGAAACCTCGCCGTCTTCCGCCGCTTTCGAGCATCGACAGGCACCGGTACTTGAGCTGGAAAAGCTGACCAATCTGGAAGAAGTCAGCGCCGACCCCGGCTTTCTCGATGAATTGATTGTCGAGTTCATCCAGGAAGGACGGCGAATGCTGAAGCTGGTCGCCAAGGAAATTCGTGACCGGAATTGGGAACAAGTCGGATCGGCATTGCATGCGTTGAGAGGATCGGCACTCAGCATAGGAGCAACCTCATTGAAACTGACTTGTGCCCGCATCGAAAAACTTCCTCCGGACCAGATGGTGGTCCGGAGGAAGGAGATTCAGGAGCAACTGGATGAATGCTTCTATCTCCTGTGTCATGAGTTGGAGGCTTATCGAAAGGTCCGTAAAAAGCGGTTTGGCAACGCGAAACACAACTGACTGATCATGCCGCCAGCAAGTCATCGCGTTGTTTGTGGCGCCTCCCTTGGCGAACCCGGCCATGTTGCGCCAGCTGGGCGGCGAGCAGGCGTTGCATCATCCGGATGTCTTTCTCCTCGATTCTCAGGGCGGCATCCACCCATGACAATGCTATTTTGCTCAGCTCCTCATGCGTGACCGGCCAGATATGTTGACGGCAACCGTAGATCGCGCTTGCGCCATTGAAATGGCGCTTGCGTTTGCGGATCAGGTCCCGCACCACGCGCTCGCCTTCGCCGGCCGGCGCGACGACATCGACGATGCCCAATTCAGCAAATTCCTCGGCGCTGTAGATATTCCCGCTCAACACCAGTTCTTCCGCCTTGCGCATGCCGACCCGTCGCGCGAGGAAGCTGTAGGCACCCATGCCGGGGCAGAGGTTGAAGAGGATTTCCGGCAATCCCATCCGCGATCCCGCCTCGGCCACGATGATGTCGCTGGACAGCGCAAGCTCGAGCCCCCCGCCCAGCGCATCGCCCTGAACCAGCGAAATCGTGATGATCGATGCGTCATACTTGGTCAGATGGGTGAAGATCGCATCGATGCTGTACATCGCATAGTTCAGCAAGCCTTCGCGGTCGCGCTCCCTGATCAGGTTCGTGAACAGCCTCAGGTCGCCGCCCAGATTGAAGATGCCCGTGCGGCGCGAGGCAATGACCGAAAATTCGACGGGTGCCCATTCGTCCTGGTGGATGTGCTTGCCCTGATGCTGCTGCAGCTCATTGGCGCCGTAGTGCAGCTCTTCCAGCATGTCCTGATTGAAGCAGGGAACGCCGATCGGCTTCATGTAGGTCCATAAGGTGCGTAAGTCCGGATCGTAATCGAGTTCGACTTGTTGCATCTGGCGGCGTGGCCAGATCGATGTCGGATGCGGAAGGCGTGGTGAGAGATCCGTTTTTTCGGTAGTCATCAACATCGTTTTCTCCTTCGGTCATGGTTGTCGGGGCTTCTCAGTGCTACCTTGCATCGGTTGCCCACGTCCTTCTTGTCCCGGTGCGTCGTTCTCCATGCCTTGCGATCGGATCCTGCGGAGTGCAGCTAGGCGCATTCCAATGGTTGAACCGTGTGCAAATTGTGCCGCGAGAACAACTTGATTTTTTTTGCCGTCCTGAGCGATGCTTTTTGTCTTCGCTCAAGATCTTTGACGACAGGGTCAGTCTAGTAACTTCGCGCAATGTCCCCATGCTTGTTAGCAGCGGGCGGATAACAACTAATAATGTTTGTGAATCTCTTGCGTAGGGTGTTGGTGGCCGGGTGCGAGCTATCGCCGACTCGGGCGTGAGTTAAAATCGCGCATCTCCGCAATTTTCCTGAGCCCATGAAATCCACCAGAAATTTCGACAAGGCCTTGCGCCAGCTGGTCGACAATAATCGCGAATGGGCGGCTTCCATGGTCGAGCAGGATCCGGGATTCTTCAGCAAGCTGGTCTCGCAGCAGTCGCCGGAATTCTTGTGGATCGGCTGCTCGGACAGCCGCGTGCCGGCGAACGACATCGTCGGCCTCGATCCGGGCGAGCTGTTCGTGCACCGGAATGTCGCGAACGTCGTCGTGCACACCGATCTGAACAGCCTGTCGGTGCTGCAGTTCGCGATCGACCTGCTCGGCGTGAAGCATGTGATCGTGGTCGGCCATTACGGCTGCTCCGGCGTGCGCTGCGCGATGGAGCGCAAGCGCGTCGGCCTCGCGGACAACTGGTTGCGACATGTGCAGGACGTGCACGGCAAGCACGCGGACCTGCTGCCGGAGTCCATGGATGTGCACGCGCGGCACGACCGGCTGTGCGAACTGAACGTGATCGAGCAGGTGGTCAACGTGTGCGAGACCACGATCGTGCAGGATGCGTGGGATCGCGGACAGGAACTGACCATCCACAGCTGGGTGTACAGCCTGGAGGATGGACTGGTCCGGGATATCGGTCTGGCCGTCGGCAGCGCCGACGAGCTCAAGCCGCAGCTGGACGCTGCGCTTGCGCGCTACAAGGCCTGATCAGAACGAGTGCTCCGCAGCCGGGAAGCTGCGATCCTTCACCGCGCTCACATAGGCCCTGAACGCGCCGGCAAGGCTGCCCTGGCCTTGCATGAAATCCTTCACGAACTTCGGCCGGTGCCCGGGGAAGGCGCCGATCATGTCGTGCATCACCAGCACCTGGCCCGAGCAGTCGACGCCCGCGCCTATGCCTATCGTCGGTATCGACAGCTTGCTGGTCACGTCGGCGGCCAGCGCCGACGGTATCGCCTCCAGCACCAGCAAGGATGCGCCTGCTTCCTGCAGCGCCAGCGCGTCATGCAGCAGGCGGTCGGCCGCTTCGGTGGTCTTGCCCTGCACCTTGAAGCCGCCGAGCTGATGCACCGACTGCGGCGTCAGCCCGAGGTGAGCGCAGACCGGCATGCCGCGCTCGACCAGCATCTTCACCGTCGGCACGAGCCACTCGCCGCCTTCGAGCTTGACCATCTCTGCGCCGGCGCGCATCAGCTGCGCCGCGCTGTCCATCGCCTGCTGCGGCGTGTTGTAGCTGGCGAACGGCATGTCGACCACCAGCAGCGGACGCTGCGCGCCGCGCGCGACGCACGCGGTGTGGTACGCGACTTCGTCCAGCGAGACCGGCAGCGTGGTCGAATGCCCCTGCACCACCATGCCCAGCGAATCACCGACGAGCAGCGTGTCGACGCCGCACTGGTCCATCAGGGTGGCGAAGCTCGCGTCATAGCAGGTCAGCATCGCGATCTTCTCGCCGGCTGCGCGCATCTGCGCCAGCGTGCTGACAGTGACTTTCTTCTGTGCCGTAGTTGACTGATTCGACATCATCATTCTCCGCGGTTGAAGAATTCGCGCTTGCCGCGCATGCCTGCGATGCGCTGCATCAGCAGCTCGAAATCTTCGCTGCGCTCAATGGGGTTCAGGTGCTCCGCGTTCACCATCAGCAGCGGCGAAGCGTCGTAGTGATGGAAGAAGCGGCTGTAGCCTTCGCACAGCCGCTGCAGGTAAGGCTCGGAAATGCCGGCCTCGGCCGGCACGCCACGGCGGCGTATGCGCTCGGCCAGCGTGGCCGGCGCCGCCTGCAGGTAGATCACCAGGTCGGGACGCGGCGCCTCCTGCGTCAGGTGGTCGAACATCTGGCGGTACAGGTTCAGTTCGTCATCGGCCAGCGTGAGCGAGGCGAAGATCGGGTCCTTGTCCAGCAGGAAGTCCGACACTACCGGCGCCGAGAACATGTCGGTCTGCGCGAGGTCGCGCAACTGGTTCAGCCGCTGGAACAGGAAGAACATCTGCGTCGGCAGCGCATAGCGGGTCGAATCGCGGTAGAAGCGCTCGAGGAAGGGGTTTTCCTGCGGCTGTTCGAGCAGCGGTTGCGCGCCGGATTCGGTCGCGATGCGGCGCGCCAGGCTGGTCTTGCCGACGCCGATCGGACCTTCGACGACGATGTAGCGATATTTGGCCAGGTTCATGGGCGTCGATGATACGTGATTGGGATGACAGTTCAACCACAATCCGCGCAAGCCGCTCGGTCATTGCGCCGGGTTCGGCATTTTCCTGATCGGCTGGTCCTTGACTGATGCGAGCAGCGCGCGTGCGTCGCCGATACCCGGCAATGCGATGTCGGGCGCCAGTTCCAGCAGCGGCAGCAGCACGAAGGCGCGGTCTCGCATGCGCGGGTGCGGTACGGTCAGCTGGCTGTCATGGATGGTGTGCTGGCCGTATAGCAGCAGGTCGAGATCGAGCGTGCGCGGCGCGTTGCGAAAAGGCCTCTCCCGCCCGAAATGCTGTTCGATGCGCTGCAGTTCCTGCAGCAGCGCATGCGCGTCGAGCCGGGTGTCGATGCGGGCGACGGCGTTCACGTAATCGTCCCCGCCGGCATCAACTGGCGCGCTGGAGTACAGCGATGATGCCGCGTGCAGCGTCGTCTCCGGCAAGCGCGCCAGCAGCACGATCGCATCGCGCACTGCCTGCTGGGGGTCGCCGAGGTTGGCGCCGAGGCCGATATAGGCCGCGACCCTGATCGTCATTCCGGCGCGCTCTCGCCGTCGGCCTTGCCGCGTCCGCGCCCGCCGCGACGGCGGCGGCGCTTGGCCGCGGGTGCGCCGGCTTCAGCAGGCTTCTTCGACAGCAGCGCTTCGCGTCCGGCGCCGTCGGCCTCCATGAAATCAGTCCACCAGTCGCCGATTTCCTGATCGAGCTCGCCCGACGCGCAGCGCAGCAGCAGGAAATCGTAGCCGGCGCGCATGCGCGGATGCTCGAGCATCTTGTGCGGCGCCTTGCCGGTGCGCCGCTCGAAGCGCGGCTGCATCGCCCAGATGTCGCGCATGTCGGTTGCGATACGGCGCTGTATCGCCAGCTTGTCGGTCTGGCCGTCGAGCACGTCGTCAGCCGCAAGGTGCAAGGCCGGGATCGGATACTCGCCGGCGGCCTTGTACGCATTCCACTTTTCCAGCACCTGGTGCCACAGCAGCGACGCGAACAGGAAGCCGGGCGACACCGGCTTGCCTTCGCGCACGCGTTCGTCGGTATTGGCCAGCGCCAGCGTGACGAAGCGCTCGCCGAGCGGCTGCTCGAGCACCACGTCGAGCAGCGGCAGCAGGCCGTGGTGCAGGCCTTCCTTGCGCAGCTGCTGCAGGCAGGCCATCGCATGCCCGCTCATCAGCAGCTTCAACATCTCGTCAAACACGCGCGCCACCGGCACGTTGTTGATCAGCGGCGCCATCACCTTGATCGGCGCGCGCGTGGGCGCGGCGATCGAGAAGCCGAGCTTGGCCGCGAAGCGCACCACGCGCAACATGCGCACCGGGTCTTCGCGATAGCGCGCCTCGGGTACGCCGATGATGCGCAGCGTCTTGCTGCGGATGTCCTTCATGCCGCCGTGGTAGTCGAGCACCTGCTCGCGCGCGGGGTCGTAGTACATCGCATTGATGGTGAAGTCGCGCCGCTCGGCGTCTTCATGCTGTTCGCCGAAGGTGTTGTCGCGCAGTACGCGGCCATGCGCGTCCTTCGGCGCTTCCTCGGACGACGCGCCGCGGAAGGTCGTGACCTCGATCAGTTCCTGGCCGAACATCACGTGCACGATCTGGAAGCGGCGGCCGATGATGAACGCGCGGCGGAACAGGCGCTTCACTTCCTCCGGCGTCGCATCGGTGGCGACGTCGAAATCCTTGGGTCTGTGGCCGAGCACCAGGTCGCGCACCGCGCCGCCGACAATGAAGGCCCTGAAGCCGGCCTTCTGCAGCGTCTGCGTGACGCGGACCGCGTTCGGCGACACGTCGTCGAGCTTGATGCCGTGCTCGGAGGGCCCGAACACCTTGGGGTCGGTCGCCTTGCCGGCCTTTGCCGACGTGCCGAGGATGCGGCGGATGAGTTTCTTGATCATCTGGGTTTATTCAGCAAACAGCTGCAGTATCGGCCAGCCGTGCGCCTGCGCATGCTGCGCCAGCGTGGCGTTCGGATTGGTCGCGACCGGGTGGGTGACCGCCGACAGCAGCGGGATGTCGTTCTGCGAGTCGCTGTAAAAGGTGCTGCGGCCGAAGTCGTCGATCTTCTTGCCGAGCGAGGCCAGCCATGCATGGGTGTTGGTGACCTTGCCGGCGCCGAAAGGCGGCGTGCCGAGCAGGCGGCCGGTGACGTCGCCGTCGGCGGTCAGCTCCGGTTCGGCGGCAATCAGGTGCTCGACGCCGAAGGCCTGCGCGATCGGCGCGGTGACGAAGCGGTTGGTCGCGGTAATGATCGCCAGCAGGTCGCCCGCGGCACGGTGCTCTTCCACCAGCGCGCGCGCTTCCTTGCGGATTGCCGGGCGTATCACGTCGTCCATGAACTGCGCATGCCAGGCATCGAGCTGCGCGCGCGGGAAGCGCTTCAGCGTGCCGAACGCGAATTCGAGGTATTCGACCGGGTTCAGCGTGCCGGCCACGTACTGCGCATAGAACTCGTCATTGCGGCGGGTGAATTCGATTGCGTCGACCGCGCCGAGGCGGCACAGGAACTGGCCCCATTCGTAGTCGGAGTCGAGCGGGATCAGCGTGTTGTCGAGGTCGAATAGTGCGAGGTTCATGGTGCGGTAGCGGTGTCGCCCAGCTGCAGCAGTTCGCGCAGCAGCGGCATCGTGATCGGGCGCTGGGTCTCCAGCGAGTAGCGGTCGAGCGCGTCGAGCATGGTCGACAGCGATTGCATGTCGCGCCGGAAATGGGTCAGCAGGTAGGGCAGCACGCCGGCCGACAGCGCCAGCCCGCGCGCTTCGGCCGACTTGGCCAGCGCATCGATCTTTTCTTCGTCGGACAGGCCGTGCAACTGGTACACCAGCCCCCAGCCAAGCCGGGTACGCAGGTCCTCGCGCAAGGGCAGCTGCGCCGGCGGATGGCTGGCGGCCGCGACCAGCATGCCGCCGGATTCGCGCAGCTGGTTGTAGAGGTTGAACAGCGCATGCTGCTGGCGCTCGTTCAAACGCTCGCAGTCATCGACCAGGTACAGTCCGCAGCCGGCCGACAGGCCGAAGTCGCGCGACGAAAGCGCGGGCGTCAGCAGGCGCGCGCCGCCCGCCGCGTTCAGCGCGTTGAGCAAGTGCGTTTTTCCGGCACCGGATTCGCCCCATATCGTCACGAAGCGCTGGTCTGGCGTGCCGGTCTCGCGCGCCGCGATGCGGCGCAGGAGGGCGGCCAGTTCCTGGTTCCTGCCGATGACGAAGCTGTCCAGGGTCTGCGGTCTTGCCGCGCCCCAGTCGAGCAGCAACTGCCTCATGTTTGATTGTAAAAACTGCTGTTCAGGTAATGTCGGCGCACACGGCCGAAAACGACCGAGAGTATAGCCGACGCAGGCAGCGCCAACAGCACGCCGACGAAGCCGAACAGTTGTCCGAATGCCAGCAGCGCGAAGATCACGGTCAGCGGGTGCAGGCCGATGCGCTCGCCGACGAGGCGCGGGGTAAGGAAAAAGCTCTCGATGAACTGTCCGAATCCGTACACGGCGGCGACCGCTATCAGTCCGTTCCAGCCGTCGAACTGCAGGATGGCGGCGACGATGGCCAGTGCCAGCCCGAGCCCGAAGCCGACGTAAGGGATGAAGACCAGCAGGCCCGTGAGCATGCCGACCGGCAGCGCGACGTCGAAGCCGGCGACGGTCAGCGCGATCGAATAGTAGGCCGCAAGCAGGAACATCACCAGCAGCTGGCCGCGCAGGTACTGTGCGAGCAAGCCATCGACTTCAGCGACCATGTCGGCGACCAGCGCATACCAGCGGCGCGGCACGCTTTCGCCGAAGCGCCGGATCACCCGGTGCCAGTCGAGCAGCAGATAGAACAGCACGATGGGTATCAGGAACAGGGTGCCGGCCCAGCCCAGCAGCGCGCTGCCGCCGATGCGCAACCAGTTCAGCAGCACCGAGGTCGAACCGTCGCCGGACGCGAGTTTGGCGGCGACCAGCTTCTGCAATGCCGCGAAATCCAGCCGGGCGCCTAAGCCCATCTGGCGCAGCCACGGGCCGATGGCCGCATCGATCTTCAGCAGCAGCGCCGGCAGCCGCTCGCGCAGCACCGGCAATTCCTCCGCCAGCACGGGCAGCACGACCAGCAGCAGTGCCGCGATCAGCAAGCCGACGCCAGTGATCGCGATCAGCACGCCGAGCACGCGCGGGACGCGCCGCCGCTCCAGCCAGTCGACGCCCGGGTTCAGCATGTAGCCGATCACCGCAGCTGCGACGAACGGGGTCAGCACCGGCGTAAGCAGCCACAGCAGCAGCAGGAAAACCAGCCCGACCGACAGCCACAGCAGGTTTTGGCGGTATTCGGAGCGGGGTGTGATCGTCATGGGCGGGGTCGGGCGGGGCGATTTGGTAAAATAGCGCCCTTTTAGGGGACTTGTCACAGGTGCAAGGCCTCATTCTACCGTTTCCGCCGTCTATTCCTTATTTCTGCCATGTCTTCCAATACCCCGGTTTCCCTTTCCTATCGTGATGCAGGCGTCGACATTGATGCCGGCGATGCCCTCGTCGAGGCGATCAAGCCGTTTGCAAAGCGCACGATGCGCGAGGGCGTGCTGGCCGGCATCGGCGGATTCGGCGCGCTGTTCGAGGTCAGCAAGAAGTACAAGGAGCCGGTGCTGGTGTCGGGCACCGACGGCGTCGGCACCAAGCTCAAGCTCGCGTTCCACCTGAACCGGCATGACACGGTTGGCATCGACCTCGTTGCGATGAGCGTCAATGACATCCTGGTGCAGGGCGCAGAGCCGCTGTTCTTCCTCGATTATTTCGCGTGCGGCCGCCTCGACGTGGCGGCGGCGACCGACGTGATCAAGGGCATTGCGGCTGGTTGCGAGCAGGCCGGCTGTGCGCTGATCGGCGGTGAAACGGCAGAGATGCCGAGCATGTACCCGGATGGCGAATATGACCTTGCCGGTTTTGCCGTGGGCGCGGTCGAGAAATCGAAGCTGATCGACGGCCGCAAGATCGCGCCGGGCGACGTCGTGCTCGGCCTCGCATCGTCGGGCGCGCATTCGAACGGCTACTCGCTGGTGCGCAAGATCCTCGAGGTCGCCAATCCCGACCTGAACGCCGATTTCCACGGCCGTCCGCTGGCCGACGTGCTGCTGGCGCCGACCCGCATCTACGTCAAGCCCTTGCTGGCGCTGATGGAAAAGATCGAGGTGCGCGGCATGGTACACATCACCGGCGGTGGCCTGGTCGAGAACATCCCGCGCGTGCTGCAGCCGAACCTGACGGCGGTGCTGCAACAGGATGCATGGACCATGCCGCCGCTGTTCCAGTGGCTGCAGAAGCACGGCGGCGTCGCCGACGCCGAGATGCACCGCGTGTTCAACTGCGGCATCGGCATGACCGTGATCGTGTCCAAAGAGAACGCGGATGCGGCCGAAGCCGAACTGAAGCGCCTCGGCGAGACCGTGTACCGCATCGGTACCATTCGCGAGCGCAACGGCGACGAGGCGCAGACTATCGTCGAGTAAGCGGGCGACCATGCCTCAACCAGCAAAGGCCGCCCTATGCGGCCTTTGCTGTTTCTGCCTGCTAATTCCCCGTCATCAGTCATTCGGCATTTGGTAGATTTGATACGGTATATGCATTAGACTCCATATGGATTTAAAAGCATCATCGTTGAATGGCATGGAACGTCCTATTCCACGATGACTTTCACGCAGAATTCCTTTGCATGGGCGAGGAACTGCAGGATGAATTGCTAGCGCATGCGAAGTTGCTCGAGCAATTCGGACCAGGTCTCGGTCGGCCGACTGTCGATACGTTGAAGGCATCCAGACACGCCAACATGAAGGAACTTCGCTTTTCATGTCGCGGCGCGGTCTGGCGCGTTGCGTTTGCTTTTGATCCCCGGCGGCAGGCAGTGCTGCTGGTTGGCGGAGACAAGGCCGGCGTCGATCAGCGTCGGTTTTATCGGCGACTCATTGGACTGGCCGACCAGCGTTACGAAGAACACCTGAAAGAGTCTTCAACGCGCGGTGAGAGGAGAGTGAAGTATGGTGAAGAAACTTGATGAGGTGATGAAAGCCTTGCCGGCTGAACGGCGCGAGCGCATTGAATCCCGAGCCATGGAGCTTTCCGCACTCAGGGATTTGCGCGCGCTGGCTGAGTTGACGCAGCATGATGTTGCGCTGGCCTTGGGTGTCAGGCAGGACACCATCTCGCGTCTGGAAAAGCGCAGCGATATGCTGCTGTCGACGCTGAGGCACTATGTCGAGTGCATGGGCGGAACGCTTGAGCTGATAGCGCGTTTTCCGGGCAGGCCGCCGATGTTGATCGATCAGCTGGGAAGTGTGCGAAAGCCCGCGAAGGACGCGGGAAAATCCCCCGGCAAGCGCAAGACGGGTGGTCGATCACGCGTCGCGGCCCGCTGAGGGATTGCGCAGTCAGACCACCCGATAAACATTCCAGCGCGACGTTCCCGACACCACATACGGCTCGAGATCCTTGCCCCATTGCTGGTGCGCGGGATGGGTCGCCAGCTTGCTCCAGACCTTTTCGATTTCCGTCAGGTCATCGACCTCCCACTCGTGCATCACGGTTGCTTCGCGCGCGCCTATCGATCCGGTCAGCAGGCGGCCCGTTTTCATGCCGGCAGGCTGTCCGATTTTTTCTTCCCATTCCTTCATCTTGTCGATGACTTGCTGCTTGTGCCCGAAGCGGGCATCGATTTGCCAGGTGGCGATGAGCATGATGACCTCCGAAAAGATGTTCGCGCCGCGCGTGCCGGATGCACGGTGGCCTCATCTCCAACATAGGGAGGTCAGGAAGGAAGGGGTTGATGCGGATCGAGATCGTGCCGCCGGACTGCCTGATGTCGCCCGCGCCAGTGACGGGCGGCATCAGGAAATTACTGCTGCTGCTTGCGCGCGTCGTGCTGCGCCAGCGTCTGCAACTGCGGCGCCTTGCCCTCGGCACGGGCCACCGACGGCGGCGGCCCCACGCGCACCGGCTGGTTCAGGCTGCCGGAACTCGACAGCACATTCGCCGTCTCGCTCGGCGCGGCATTCCAGACCGGTTCGGGAATGCCCTCGAAAACGCGCTTCAACTGATCGCCCCAGGTCGAGCGGATCATCTGGAAGTACTGGTTCTTTTCGTTCACGGTCACGAAACGGCTGACCGCCAGCGAATCCCTCTCGTAGACCAGCAGGTCGAGCGGGAAGCCGACCGAGATGTTCGAGCGCAGCGTCGAGTCCATCGACACCAGCGCACACTTCGCCGCCTCGTCGAGCGACGTGGCGGGCGTGATCACGCGGTCGATGATGGGCTTGCCGTATTTCGCCTCGCCGATCTGGAAGTAAGGATTCTCGTCATGTGACTCGATGAAGTTGCCGGCCGAGTACATCTGGAAAAGGCGGCAGCGCTCGCCGCGGATCTGCCCGCCGAAGATCATGCTGACGTTGAAATCGATGCCGAACTGCTCCAGCGCCTTCGCGTCGCGCTTGTGCACGCTGCGGATGCAGTCGCCGACGATCTGTGCGGCTTCGTACATCGACGACGCGGTCCAGATGCTCGTGCCTTCCGGCGACAGGTACTCGGCTACCGCCTGCCGTATCGACTGCGAGATCGACAGGTTGCCGGCGGTCAGCAGCACCATCATGCGATCGCCCGGATTTTCGAAGACGGAGAGCTTGCGGAAGGTGCCGATGTGATCGACGCCGGCATTGGTGCGCGAGTCGGAGAGGAACACGAGGCCTGCATTCAGGCGCATCGCTACGCAATAGGTCATGACGGTAGCCCGCAGTGCGAAAGTTGGATTTTATCTGACGACCGGTGTGTAAAACATAGCGATGCCTTCATGCGCGGCTCACGTCGACAATCACACTCATCCGTTCGCTGCCGCCGCCGCGCCGCATGCCCCGTACTGGTGCAACCGACTCGTAATCGCGGCCGACCGCCAGCCGGCAATAGTCGTCCGTCTGGAAGCAGGCATGCGTGACATCGATGCTGGTCCAGCCCGCGTAATCGACGTCCTCGACCCAGGCGTCGACCCATGCGTGCGTGGCGCCGTACTCGACCTCGCCCGGATAGGCGTAGCCGGACACATAGCGCACCGGCAGCCCGAGCGCATGGCAGCAGGCGATGAACAGGTGCGCATGATCCTGGCAGACGCCGAGGCCTAGCCTGAGCGCGTCGTCGGCGCTGCTCGAGGTTCCGGTCGCGCCGGCGCGATAGCCGACGGCGCTGCAGATCGCGTCGGCCAAAGCCAGCAGATCTTTGCTGCCCGCGTGCGCGGAAGGCAGGTGCTTCGCCGCGAAGGCGCGGATCGCCTCGGTCGGCTCGGTCAGCCGGGTCGGCACCGTGAAGGCCGGCAGCGGTAGCAGCATTTTTTCCGGTATGCGACCGCGCACCGGCGGCTGTATCTCGACCGTGCCGGTGGCGATGATGCGGACCTCGTCATGCGGCGCGCTGACGGTCACGATGTCGCCGGCATTGCCGAAGGCGTCCTGCATCGGGCGACGCTTGCCGGGCGCGATGATCTGCCAGTCCAGCGTGCGCTGCAGCAGCTCGGCGCGCGGCGTCACGCGCAGCCGCTGTATCGAATAGACGGCCGGCGACGCGTAGCGATACACCGTTTCGTGGCGTATTGACAGGGTGGTGGCGTTCATGCGGCCAGCGGCACAAGGAAATCGCGGCTGACCCGGTTGCCGAGCTCATAGACTTGCTCGAGGAACTCGGTCAGGTAATCATGCAGGCCGCGCCGCATGATGTCGTCGATGCTGTTGAAGCGCAGCCCGGCGTGCAAGCGGCCGGCGAAGCGCTCGGTCTCGCGCGAGACCTCATTGCGCACCTGCTCGAGATTGTTCACGACCTCGAGCAGGCAGGCCATCAGCGAGCGCGGCATGTCGCCGCGCAGGATCAAGAGCTCGGCCACGCGCTCGGGCGTGATCACGTCGCTGTAGGCCTTGCGATAGGTCTCGAACGCCGACACCGAGCGCAGCACTGCCGCCCAGTGGTAGAAGTCCATGTCGGTCGCGCACAGCAGCTCGCGATCGGTGCCGTGGAATTTCACGTCCAGCAGGCGCGCGGTGTTGTCGGCGCGCTCGAGGAAAGTGCCGAGGCGGATGAAGTAGAAGGCCTCGTCCTTCAGCATGGTGCCGATGGTCACGCCGCGCGACAGGTGCGAGCGGTGCTTCACCCATTCGAAGAACTCGGCAGGGTCGCGCTCGAGCACGCCGTCCTTCAGCAGCTGGTTCATGTCCAGCCAGCTGGTGTTGAGCGTCTCCCACACCTCGGTGGTCAGCGTGCCGCGCACCGCGCGCGCATTCTCGCGCGCGCTGGTCAGGCAGGACGCGATCGACGACGGGTTCATCGGGTCGCGCACCATGAAGTCGATCACGTCCCTGCGCGTCAGGATGCCGTACTTCGCGTCGAACGCAGGCTGCAGCTCGGAGATGCCGAGCACCGCGCGCCAGCTTTGCTCGGCAGCCTCGGCCGATTGCGGCAGCAGCTGGGTCTGAATGTTCACGTCCAGCATGCGGGCAGTATTCTCTGCGCGCTCGGTATATCGGGCCATCCAGAACAGATGATCGGCAGTTCGGCTCAGCATCTCATTTCTCCAGTACCCAGGTGTCCTTGGTCCCGCCGCCCTGCGACGAGTTGACGACCAGCGAGCCTTCCTTCAGCGCCACGCGCGTGAGGCCCCCCGGCACCATCGTCACCGTCTTGCCGGACAGGACGAAAGGGCGCAGGTCGATGTGGCGCGGCGCGATGCCGGATTCGACATAGGTCGGGCAGGCCGACAGCGCCAGCGTGGGCTGCGCGATGTAACCGTCGGGCTTGGCGATCACGCGCTGCCGGAAGTCCTCGATCTCGGCCTTCGTTGACGCCGGGCCGACCAGCATTCCGTAGCCGCCGGCGCCATGCACCTCCTTCACCACCAGCTTCCCGAGGTTGTCCAGCGTGTACTGCAGGTCTTCTTTCTTGCGGCACTGGTAGGTAGGCACATTGTTCAGGATCGGCTCCTCGGACAGGTAGAAACGGATCATGTCCGGTACGAACGGGTAGATCGACTTGTCGTCGGCCACGCCGGTGCCGATCGCATTCGACAGGGTCACGCGGCCGGCGCGGTACACCGACAGCAGTCCCGGCACGCCGAGCGAGGAATCGGAACGGAACACCAGCGGATCGAGGAAGTCATCGTCGACGCGGCGATAGATCACGTCGACGCGCCGCGGGCCGCGCGTGGTGCGCATGTACACATGGCCATCGTCGACGAACAGGTCTTGTCCCTCGACCAGTTCCACGCCCATCTGCTGCGCGAGGAACGCATGTTCGAAATAGGCCGAGTTGTACATGCCCGGCGTCATCACGACCACGTTCGGGTCGTCGACGCCCTGCGGCGCGACCGAGCGCAGCATGTCCAGCAACAGGTCGGGGTAATGCGCGACCGGCGCGATCTTGTGCCGCGCGAACAGTTCGGGGAACAGCCGCATCATCATCTTGCGGTCTTCCAGCATGTAGGACACGCCGGAAGGCACGCGCAGGTTGTCTTCGAGCACATAGAACTCGCCTTCGCCCGCGCGCACAATGTCGACGCCGGCGATATGCGCATAGATGTCGGACGCGACCGAGATGCCCTGCATCTCCGCCCGGTACTGCGCGTTGCGGAACACCTGCTCGGCCGGCATGATGCCCGCCTTCACGATGTTCTGTTCGTGGTAGATGTCGTGGATGAACAGGTTCAGCGCCTGCACGCGCTGCTTCAGTCCCGTCTGCAGCATCGCCCACTCGGCGGCCGGAATGATGCGCGGGATGATGTCGAACGGGATCAGGCGCTCGGTGCCGGCGTCGCTGCCATAGACCGCAAAGGTGATGCCGACGCGACGGAACACGAGGTCAGCCTCGACCCGCTTGCGCTCGACGATGCCGGCCGGCTGTTCGGACAGCCAGCGCTCGAATTCCCGATAGTGAGGCCGGACCGGACCGTCGGCCTCCGCGAACATTTCGTTGAAAAACCCCGCCATGCTTCCCGCACCCCGATGTTATTGTTGGCCTGGTTTCCTATCAAGAAATGTGCCAACGCGGAATGCTTCAGGGGCTGCGCAGGTAATCGACCAGCGCTTGCTGCCGCGCGGTGGGCGCAGGCGTGAGCAGGGTAACGAGGATCATGGCCGCAAATCCCGCCGGCACGCCGAAAATGCCGGCCGAGACCGAGGCGATGTGGAACCACTGGTTGGCGGGGCTGCCGCCGAGCGACGGGCTGGTCTGCACCAAATAGAGGACGCAGACCACGAATCCGGTCAGCATGCCGGCGATTGCGCCCTGTTGGTTCGCGCGCTTCCAGAAAACGCCCAAAACCAGTGCGGGAAAGAGCGTGGAAGCGGCCACGGAGAACGCGCCGCTGACCATTGACAGGATGTCGCCGGAACGGAAAGACGCGGTATAGGCGGCCAGCAGCGCGACCACCAGCAGCAGCAGCTTGGACACGGTGACCCGGCGCTGGCTGGACGCGTTCGGATTGACCATCTTGAAATAGGTATCGTGCGACAGTGCGCTGGAGATGGTCAGCAGCAGTCCGTCCGCGGTCGACAGCGCGGCGGCCAGCGCGCCGGCCGCGATCAGCGCCGACAGCACATACGGCAGGCCGGCGATCTCGGGCGTGGCCAGCACGATCATGTCGCCGTCGAGCGCGATCTCGGCCAGCTGCACGAGCCCGTCGGCGTTGATGTCGGTGACGCTGATCATCGGCTTGGCGCGGTCGATATTGGCCCAGTAACTGACCCATGACGGCAGGTGCGCGTAATCGGTGCCGACCAGCGTGGTGTAGATCTCGTACTTCACCAGCACCGCCAGCGCCGGCAGCGCGGTGTACAGCAGCAGGATGAAGAACAGCGCCCAGAACACCGAGATGCGCGCCTGCGGCACCGAGCGCGTGGTGTAGGAGCGCACCAGCACGTGCGGCAGCGCCGCCGTGCCCAGCATCAGGCAGAACACCAGCGCGAGGAAGTTGTTGCGCTTGATGTCGCTGCTTGCCTTGTCGGCGCCGGGAAAAGCTTCGGTATGCGGCTGCAGCGGCTGCGCTCGCGCGAGGTCGGCATCTCGTTCCGCCTCCCAAAGCCGGCGCGCGGCCTCCGGGCTCTTCGGGTAATCGGCCAGCGCGCGGTTCGCCGCCTTGACCTCGATCAGCGACGCATTGCTCGTCTGCAGGTCCTGCAGGCGGCGGCGCGCCTCGGCGCGGCCCTCGTCCCATGAACGAGGCAGCGCGGCGATCTTCGCGTCGTAGCTCTGCGCGCGGCGCTGGTAAAGATCGCGCACCTGCTGCTCGCTCTCCTTCCCGGCCAGCGATTGTTCCTGCTTCTCCAGCCTGGCCAGCGCCGAGCCGTAGGCCACCTGCGGCACCGGGATGCCGGTCTGCTTCATCGCCAGCCAGGACACCGGGATCATGAACGCGACGATGATGATCACGTACTGCGCGATCTGGGTCCAGGTGATCGCGCGCATCCCGCCGAGGAAGGAGCAGACGAGGATGCTGGCCAGGCCGAGGAAGATGCCGACCGAGAAATCGATGCCGGTGAAGCGCGAGGTGATCAGCCCGACGCCGTAGATCTGCGCGACCACATAGGTGAACGAAATGATGAGCGTGGCGGCCACCGCGATCGTGCGCACCGCATTGCCGCCCTGCGGCGTGCCGAAGCGCTCGGCGAGGTAGTCCGGCACCGTGTATTGGCCGAACTTGCGCAGGTAGGGCGCGATCAGCAGCGCAACCAGGCAATAGCCGCCGGTCCAGCCCATGATGTAGGCAAGGCCGTCGAAGCCCTGCAGATAGAGGCCGCCAGCCAGTCCGATGAAGCTCGCCGTTGATATCCAGTCGGCCGCCGTCGCCATGCCGTTGAACATCGCCGGCACGCTGCGGCCGGCGACATAATATTCATTGACGTCGGAGGTGCGGCTGAAGACACCGATGATCGCGTAAACCACAATGGTCGCGAACAGGAACAGGTAGCCGAGCCAGAAGCGGGGGAAGCCTTCGTGTTCCAGTATGGACAGCGCGAGCAGCAGCGCGCCGAAGCCGGCCGAGTAAAGCCAGAAGTAGCGCGTCAGCTGGCGCGGGAAGGTGTCAATGGCCATCGTCTTTCCCGTCGCGCGCCAGCGCATCGAGCCGTTTCATCGCGAGCGCATACGCGCCGATCAGCGCGAGATAGACCAGCGTGACGCCTTGCGATGCGAGATAGAAGTGCAGAGGCCACCCGCCGAGCGACACCGAAGCCAGCTCGCGCGCGAAGAACACCGCGCCGACGGTGGCCACCAGCCACAGCGCCAGCAGCGACAGCGTCAGCGCGCGCACGCGCCGCCAGTAGGTGAGATTGCGTCCGGCGCTCATGCCGCCGTCCCGCTCGCGCCCGGCAGCAGCGGCATGCTGATCCGGAATAGCGAGCCCGGATAGCGCGCGTCATTGCTGCGCGGGTTGTTGAAGATGTCGACCTCGGCGCCATGGCGCTGCGCGATCTCGCGCACGATCGCCAGGCCCAGCCCGCTGCCTTCGACTTCGCTGCCGAGGATGCGGTAAAAGCGCTCGAACACCTGCTCTCGCTCGGACGGCGCGATGCCCGGGCCGTTGTCCTCGACTTCGACGATGGCCAGTTCGCGCGCCTCGTCCGTTCGCACACGGACTGTCACGCTGCCGAGCTTCTGGGTATAGCGTAGCGCGTTGTCGATCAGGTTGTTGAGCAACTCGCGCAGCATCGTCGCGTTGCCCAGCACAGGGATCGCGCCGTCGTCGGCCTCGAAGCCGAGATCTATCTCGGCCGCCTGCGCGGCGCCGAACCAGTCTTGCACCGAACTGCGCGCCAGGCCGGTCAGGTCGACCCGTTGCAGCGGCGCCGCCTGCGGCGACTCGTTCTCGGCGCGCGCCAGCGCCAGCAGCTGGTTCACCAGCCGCGTGGCCGAGGCCGAGCTTTTCGCCAGCTGCTCCAGCGAGCGCTGTATCTCATGGCGCGAGTCCTGCCGCAGCGCGAGCTCGGACTGCATGCGCATGCCGGCCAGCGGCGTCTTCATCTGGTGCGCGGCGTCGGCGATGAAGCGCTTCTGCGACTGCAGGCTCTGCGACAGCCGTTCCAGCATTTCATTGAGCGAGCGCACCAGCGGCGAAATTTCTTCTGGCACCGCGCGCGAATCGATCGGCGACAGGTCGTCGGGGCGGCGCGAGCGTATGTTCTCCTGCAGCGTGGTCAGCGGCGACAGCCCGCGCGACAGTGCGAACCACAGCAGCGCGATCGCGATCGGCAGGATGATGAACTCGGGCAGGATCACGCCCTTGATAATCTGGTTGGCCAGTTCGCGCCGCTTCTCCAGCGTCTCCGCGACTTGCACCAGCGCATAGCGTGGCTCGGACGAACGTGCAGTGATGCGCGTGGCCTGCAGGTTCACGTAGGTGTAGGCCACGCGCACGTCGGCGTTGCGCATCTCGGCGTCGCGCAGCATGACCGACCATGGCACCGGCGACTCCTCATCTTCGGGCAGAGGCAGATCGCTGTCCCCGGCAACCAGTTCATGCTGCGGCCCGCTGATCTGGAAGTACACGTTGTCGACGTCATCGGCGCGCAGGATGTCGCGCGCCGAGAAGGGCAGGTGGGCGCTCAGCTCGCCATTGACTTCCTTGACCTGCTGCGCGAGCACGGTCACGCGGTCTTCGAGCGCCCGGTCGAAAGGCTCGTTGGCGATGGATTTGGCGATCAGGTAGGTGACGCCGATGGAGACCGGCCACAGCAGCAGCAACGGCATCAGCATCCAGTCGAGGATCTCGCCGAACAGCGAGCGCTGCGTCGGCTTGTCTTCCACCATGTCGGCACCGGTGGCAGCCGCGTCGCTGCGGGTGTCTGCGCGCACGGGAAGCGTCAGGCCGCGCCGGCGTCGGCAGCCGGCGCGTTGGCGGCGTTGAATTTCTCGAGGCAGTAGCCGAGCCCGCGCACCGTCGCGATGCGCACGCCGCCGCTCTCGATTTTCTTGCGCAGCCGGTGCACGTAGACTTCGATCGCGTTGTTGCTGACTTCCTCGCCCCATTCGCACAGGTGGTCGACGAGCTGCTCCTTCGACACCAGCCGGCCGCTGCGTTTCAACAGCACCTCGAGCAGCCCGAGCTCGCGCGCGGACAGGTCGATCATCTGGTCGTTCAGGTAGGCGATGCGGCCGACCTGGTCGAAGGACAGCGGGCCGTGCCGGATCACGGTCGGGCCGCCGCCAGCGCCGCGCCGTGTCAGCGCGCGCACGCGTGCTTCAAGCTCGGACAGCGCAAACGGCTTGGCCATGTAATCGTCCGCGCCAAGGTCGAGGCCCTTCACGCGCTGCTCGACCGAATCATTCGCCGTCAGGATCAGCACCGGCACACGCGAGTCGCGCGCACGAAGACGGCGCAGCACTTCAAGACCGGACATCTTCGGCAGGTCGAGATCGAGTATCAGCAGGTCGAAATCCTGCGTCGACAGCGCGCTGTCCGCGGCCTGGCCAGTGTTCACGCAATCGGTCACGTAGCCGGACTGGCGCAGCGATCGGGTCAGGCCGTCGGCCAGGACGCTGTCATCTTCGGCGAGCAGGATTCGCATTGCGGTTCGCAGTGTATTGGCTGTGGGCCGGGTTGTAATGAATTTGATAACTCCGGCGCTGTCTCGGCGACCGCGCGGCAAAGGGGGCGCGGAATTTCATCGGATGGCTGAAGTCTATTGGGTTTGGATGTTGCCAGCAACAAATCGCCTTTAACGACGGTTTTCACGGTATTGCGGTTTTGACAAAGACCCGGGCCTGAGAATCCGCTTGCGCTTTTTACTGGATTTTTATACAGTATCGTTTCAATTCCCACTGCACTGAGAGAGTACGCATGGACGACAAGAAACTCACCAATTCCGACAAAGCCAAGGCACTGAGCGCTGCGCTTGCGCAAATTGAGAAGCAGTTCGGCAAGGGTTCGGTGATGCGCATGGATGGCGCAGTCGCCGAAGAAGTCCAGGTCGTGTCCACCGGCTCGCTCGGGCTGGATGTGGCGCTCGGCGTCGGCGGCCTGCCGCGCGGCCGCGTGATCGAAATCTACGGCCCTGAATCGTCGGGCAAGACCACGATGACGCTGCAAGTGATCGCCGAAATGCAGAAGATGGGCGGCACCTGCGCGTTCATCGACGCCGAACACGCGTTGGACACCATCTACGCACAAAAACTCGGCGTGAACCTTGTAGACTTGCTGATCTCGCAGCCGGACACCGGTGAGCAAGCGCTGGAAATCAC
>JACCDI011070557.1_pt1 | contig 24400 bp, 28 predicted proteins | sample 7442791 | NCBI WGS metagenome assembly JACCDI01 (sample SAMN15323434, study PRJNA562643) | freshwater metagenome | isolation source: river surface water | place: USA:Blue River Watershed | collected 2017-08-15
CTCGCTCCTCCAGCGCGCTGGCGATCTTTCGCACATAGGCGATGCGCGCATCGACCGGCAGTGCTCCCCAGCTCCCGATAGCTCGGGATGCCGCACCGACTGCGAGGTTGACGTCATCGAGCGAACTGGTGCGGTAACTGGCAAAGGGCTGCTCTGTGTAGCTGTCTATAACCGGGGTCTGAGACGCGCCGCGGGCCGGGACCCAGACGCCGTCTATGTAGGTCTGCTGGAATTTCATGACTGGAGGAAGTTCAAGATTGGGGGAGGTGGCGGCGCGCAAGGAAGGCCTGCATCACGCGGGAGGGTTCGCCGGTGGAGTAGCACTCAAGCTGGAAACGGATGCCGGCGCTGCATGCCTCGTCGAAGCCAGCTTGTGTACGCTCGCGAAAGCGCTGCTTGGTTGTGCGTAGGGCGGCACCGGGTAGCGACGCCAGCGCGCGAGCACGCTTCAGCGCCTGCGGCAACACCTGGTCTGCCTTGACGAGGTCGTTGACCAGTCCCAGCTCGTAGGCGCGCTGGCCGCTGATCAGCTCGCCTGTGAGCGACAGCTGCTGATTGACCGAGTGACCCACCTGCAGCGATAGCAGGTACGAGCCGACGATGCTCGCCAGCCCCGCCTTCACCTCGGGCTGGCCCATGCGGATGTCGGTGTGTGCCACACGTAAGTCGCACATCAGTGCCATCTGGAACCCGGCACCGGCGGCAGTGCCGTTGAGAGCCGCTACCAACGGTTTAGCAACATCGCGCACCGCCTGGTACATAGCATGCTGCCGGTTTAACCAGCCGGCCAGTGTAGAGGTGTCGATGGAGGCCGACTCGTCCAAGTCCTGCCCGGCGCAGAAAGCGCGCTCGCCACTCCCAGTGAGCACGATCGCCTCGACCGAATCATCGGCGTCCAGCTCACTCAAGGTCCGGGTCAGTGCCTGGCGCAGTGGTCCGTCGACTGCGTTCAGTGCCTGAGGCCTGTTAAGGCGCACCAGCGCCACGTGCTCGTCGATCTCGACCAGAATGGGTTCAGCTTCACTGGCCATGATTGTCTCCTACATACTCGATGACGGCGTCCACCGCCCAGGCTCCGTCGCCGACGCTGCCGGCAATGAGAGGATTCAGATCGATCGACGCGATGGCTTGGGGCAGCGAGGCTGCCAGGCGCCCCAGTGCCACCGCCGCGCGGGCAACAGCCTGCAGGTCAACCGGGCTCTCGCCGCGCACTCCAGCGAGTATGGGCGCGATGCGCAGCGAGTGCAGCTTCTCGAGCACGTCATCCTCGTTGAATGGGAAAAGCAGCACCGCGAAGTCACCCAGCGCCTCCACGTACTTGCCTCCGTCGCCCACCATCACGACGGTGCCAAAGCTCGCATCCTGCCGCACGCCCAAAACGAACTCGTGGCGACCTCGCAAGCGCTGCGCGACGATCACGCCGTCCAGCGGCAAGCCGAGTGCGCGGACGCGCTCGGTGCACTGCTCGAACGCACGCACCACCTCGTCGCCGGATTGCACGTCCAGGAACACTAGCCCATGCTCGGACTTGTGTGGGATCTGCGCTGAGCAGGCTTTCACGACCACCTGCGGCCCCAGCGACTGCCAAGCGTCGAGTACTTGGTCACGGGTACGGCAAAGGCGGTAAGGTACCTGCGGCACCCCTGCCTGGCCCAGCACAGCCAAGCTGTCAGCCTCGCTGAGCAGCGGGCCAGCCTGCGAGGGCAGGCGGATGTCCAATGGGGCGCTGACCATGGCTGCCGTGCGCTTCAGCGCTCGGGCCTGCAGCGACGCATGGCGGCTGAGCTGATGCAGCGCGGCGAGCGCGTCGGTCTCGTGCCCGAACACCGGCACACCAGCCGCGCGAAATGCGTCGCGCACCGACGCCTGCGGCGCCGACACAACCGTGGGCTTGCGAGCTCTCTTCATGAAGTGCGCCGTATCGCGCGCCATGCCAGGAATGTCGTAGCCCTCACCGGCAACTGGCACGCCGATCATGAACATGTCGGCCTGCGGATCAGCCGCCAATGCCTCCAGCGTGGCCGGGTACATGCCGCCGTTGGTCAGCAGCGAGGCGGTCAGGTCGACAGGGTTTTGCGCGGTGGCAAAACTCGGCATGATCCGTGCCAGGGCTTGCGTGGTGGATTTGGACAGCTCGGCTAGCGGCAGCTGCAGCGTCTCGGCGGTATCGGCGCTTAGCACGCCTACCGCGCCGCTGTGGCTCATCACCACTAGACGCTCAGCCGGGTGCAGGCCGCTGGCCAGTATCAGCTCGGTCGCGTTGACCAGCCCGTGCACGTCGCGTGCTCGCCAAATACCGTGGCACTCGAAGAATGCGTCAACCACGCGGTCATCATTGACCATCGCGCCAGTGTGCGAGGCTGCAGCTTGTGCGCCGCGAGCACTGCGGCCGGATTTAAGCCCAATCACTGCAGCGCCGCGTGCGTTGGCCGTGCGCGCCACCTCGGCTAGCAGGGCCGGGTCAGACAGCGACTCAATGTAAAGCAGTAGCACCCGCACTTCGGGGTCGGCAGCTGCCACAAGCGCGAGTTCGCTCACCGATGTATCAGCGTCGTTGCCAGAAGCCACCAGGTAGCGCACGCCGACACCGCGCTCGCGCAGCATCGCGTAAGGCATAACGCTCGCAGCGCCACTCTGGCTGACTATGGCCACCGGGCCATCTGCAGGCGCAACTTCCATGAACATGGTGCTGAAGTTCAACACCGAAGCGCTACGGAAGTTGGCAATACCCTGGGCATTCGGCCCAATCAGACGAACACCGCGCTGGCGCGAAAGTGCCACCAGCTCGCGCTGCCGCTGCACGCCATCGCCACCCACTTCGGCAAAGCCAGAGCTCATGACAATAGCCGCACCGATGCCGCAATCTGCACACTGCTCGATAAGGCCAGGCACGGGCTCGTGGCCGACCGCGATGATAGCCACGTCCGGAATGGCGGGGAGATCAGCTAGAGAAGTGAAAGCTTGTAGTCCCTGCACACTTCTTCGATTTGGGTTGATCGGATAAATTTCACCCTGGAAGCCAAAGTGTTTCAAGTAATGTAGCGGTCGACCTCCGACCTTGTTACGGTCTTCAGTTGCACCTATGATTGCTACGCGCTTAGGGTCAAAGGCACGCAGCAGGCGCGGGTCGGGTGTCTTCATGTTGGTCATCTACATCAGTCCAGCGACGCGCCAGAGGCTTTGACTACCGGTCCCCACTTGGCGGTATCGCGTTTGATCAGTGAAGCGAACTCGGCAGGCGTTGTCGGGCGGGCCTCGGCGCCATCCTGCAGCATGCGCTTCTTCATCTCATCGCTGGACATTACGTTGACGATCTCTCGGTTGAGCCGATCGATAACCGGCGACGGGGTTCCGGCTGGGGCAAGCACCCCGAACCAGATCGTCACGTCGAAATCCTTGAGTCCAGCCTCTTGGGCAGTAGGTACGTCTGGCAGCAGCGGGGAACGCTTTGGACCGGTTACAGCCAGCGCCGTCACCTTGCCAGTGGCAATGTGCTGAGTCTGCTGCGCCACCGTGTCAAACATCATTGTGATGCGACCGCCGAGCAGGTCCACCAGTGCAGGGGCCGAGCCCTTGTAGGGTACGTGCGTGATCTGTACGCCCGACGACGACTTCAGCAACTCACCCGACAGGTGGTTCGAACTACCGTTGCCGGCGGAGGCGTACGTCAGATCGCCCGGCTTAGCTTTGGCCAGCATCAGCAGATCTGGCAGCGACTTAGCCGGAACGCCTGGGTGTGCAACCAGCACATTCATCGTTGTCGCCATCAAGCTGACCGGTGCGAAGTCCTTGATAGGGTCGTAACGCAGCTTGGTGTACAGGCTCGGGTTAATGGCCATTGTGCCGGTGGTACCAAAGAACAGCGTGTGCCCGTCGGCCGGCGCGCGCGCCACCTGCTCCGCGGCAATCCCTCCACCAGCGCCAGCGCGGTTGTCGACGACGACCTGCTGACCGAGCCGTTCTCCCAGCTTGAGTGCCAGCACCCGCGCCATCGCGTCGGTGGGCCCCCCTGCCGGAAACGGAACCACCAGCGTCAAGGGTTTTGTCGGAAAGCCCTGCGCCTGGGCCATCGGAACAGGAAGCATTAGCGCAGCAGCCAGCAGTGAAATGAATAGCTTCATTGGTTGTCTCCTTCGTAGGATTGCGAATATAGGCACGGAAAGCTTTGCTTGGAAGATCAATTTATGAGATTCAGCTTTGCATTAAAATGAAAGCATGAGACCACCTGAGCTTGTCGCATTCACCGTTGTCGCCGACCTCGGCTCACTGACGAGAGCTGCCGCCGCCACCGGAGCCGTGCCCTCGCTGGTCAGCAGGCAGATTGCCCGTCTCGAGTCAGCTTGGGGCGATCGACTTTTCGAGCGTACCGGCCGAGGGATGGCTCTAACGGATTTCGGAAGGCGCATGCTCCCAGAAGCGAATCTGGCGCTCGAGCAATTGGACCGACTCGGCGAAGTCGCTCGGGAGGCTGCTGGGACACTCACCGGGACGGTAAACATTGGGGTGTTGCCGTCCATGTCGCGTCAGCTGCTACCCCTACTGATCGCCGATTTGCGTAGCACTGCACCTGCTGTCCGGCTAAACGTCACTGAAGGCTTCAGTGGTCACCTAGACCAGCAACTGACATCAGGGAGGCTTGACATGATGGTCGTCAACCGGTACGGACCGTCCGGTCTAGGCGGCGAAGAAATACTGGGCACCGTCGACACCTGCTTGGTCGGCAGACCGGACGATCCTCTGCTGTCAGGCGGTTCGGTGGCGTTTCGCGACATTGGCAACCGTCCTCTGGTACTGCCGTCCCGGCCCAACGGCCTGCGCCTTGCACTCGACCAGATTTCCCGCCATCATGGTCTGGACCTGAACGTGGTGATGGAAGTAGACACCGGTAATGCTATGAAAGACATTGCACTGAGCGGCGAAGCGCTAACCTTGCTTCCCCGGCTGGCGGTGGTCGACGAGGTGGTTGCCGGTCGCTTGCGTGCCGTGAAGGTGATCCGACCAGCAATTCCGCGGACTATCGCGCTGAGCCTTGCGACGAATCGCCCCATGTCGAAGGCTGCCCGATTCGTCGCCGGTCGGCTACGACAGCTTGCGGCGTCTGTCCTTTGCAACTGATCGAACGCCTACGTTGCGTGTGCCGCCAGTGACTGCTTATGGCCGGCAGCAGTCGACCCAAACCGGACCTTCAATCAGGAAGATTTTCCGGCAGATGTTGGCCGTTAATGCATGGTTCAATCCTGCTCCATCCCGGTCTCTGTCGCAAAACGCGCCACCAAGACCACCTTGGCAGGTAGGCCGATTAAGTTAGGCAAAAAAAAGAGACATCAACCGCCGTTGGCGCTTTGTTCTTTGGCCATGCCCCCCAGCAGTTTCAAAGCAGCTCTGATCTGTGAATTAACGGGATGGCCAACGTTGAGTCGCAGATGGCGTGTGAATCTTCGGTCGGCTGAGAACAGAACCCCGGGCGCGGTGCTGATGGACTGGGCCATGGCTTGGTGGTGGATGTCCAAAGCATTCACGCCCAGCGGAAGTTCCAGCCAAACGAAGTATCCACCTTGGGGCTCGGTCATCCGAGTTCCCTTTGGAAAAAAGCGCTCAATCAGTGCTCTGGCCACCGTGTGCTGGGACTGCAACGCACCACGCAGATGGCGTAAATGTCGGTCAAATCCACCTTGCATCAGGTATTCGGCAATGGCCAGTTGCGGAGGTATCGGCGAGGCCAGTGAGGTCATCATCTTCAAACGCTCCACGTCCTTTGCATAGCGACCGGCTGCAGCCCAGCCTACCCGATACCCTGGTGCCAAAGATTTGGAAAACGACGAGCAATGAAGCACCAGACCGTCCTGATCGAAGGCTTTAGCTGGCAAAGGTCTGCGCAATCCAAAGTGCAATTCGGCGTAGACATCATCTTCGATGAGGGGAACCCCGTGCCGCGCCAACAACTGCACCAGTGCCTGCTTTTTGGCATTGGGCATCAAAGCCCCCAGTGGATTCTGGAATGTAGGCATGAACCAGCAAGCCGCCACTTTTTGTTGTTTGAGCAAGGTCTCCAGGGCTTCCAGGCGAACCCCTTCCACTGGGTCGGTTTCGACGTCAACCGCTTTCAGGTGAAGACGTTCGAGGGCCTGCAAAGCAGCATAAAAAGTGGGCGACTCCACCACCACCACGTCACCAGGTTTTGTGACCGCCTGCAGGCAAAGGTTGAGCGCCTCCATGGCACCGTTGGTCACGATGATTTCGTCTGCACGCAAGGGTACCCCATTAAGGGCATAACGCCGTCCGATCTGGGCACGCAAGGACTCATCGCCAGCCGTAAGTGCCCCGGAGATTTGCGCTGGGCTCAGGCGTCGCATGGCCCGAGCACCGCTTCTGGCCAGCGCATCAAAGGGGAACAATTGCGCTGCAGGAAAAGCAGAACCCAGCGGAACAACATCCACATCACGCGTGGAGCCCAGCAATTCGAACACCAACTCGCTGATGGCAACCGGTGTGACACGCCCACTGGGTTGCGCCGCATCCGGGGGCTGAGCGGTGAGCTGACGCCGCGCACGTACAAAATAGCCCGAACGAGCCCTGGCCTCCACCAGTCCCTGTAACTCCAGTTGAGCGTAGGCTTGAAAGATGGTGGATGGACTCACGCCACGCTGCCTTCGAAGCTCGCGCACCGAAGGCAGGCGATCTCCGGGCCGCAGCACCCCCGATCGGATGCTGACCGCCAGTTCATCGGTCAGCTGTTGGTAGCGCGTCAGGCGGACAGCAAACATTTCTTCAAGGTCCTCCAGTGAAGTCCTTGATGCTATACCAGCCAATGAAAAATCAGCCATGTCTCAAGACAGCAGGAACGAACACAGGACTGTCGTGACCAGTGCATTCCCGCACATGCCCGCCACCGCCAGATCCAGGTGGTCTGGATATTCGGCTTGCGCCCGAACGAGGCCAATGGCGTGCGCGCTTACGCCCAACACAAAGGCTTGAACCCGTTCATCCTGTACCCCCAACCTACGCAGCAGAGGTGGTGTCAGCAAGGTGCCAAACACCCCTGTGAGCAAAACAGCGGTAACAGCAAGGGTTTGGTCGGCGCCAACACTTTGGGTCAGAGACAGGGCCACGGGCATGGTGGCTGCCTTGGGCGCGACAGCGGAGGTGATGTGCCAGGGCACCTTCAGCATCCAGCCGGCGGCCAGCACACCAAGCACCGAGACCACCGACGCCAGTAGCAAGCCCAGGAACATGGACGGCAACAGAGGGCCGAGTCGCTTGCAGGCCTGATGAAGGGGAACTGCCATTGCCACCACGGCCACATCCATGGCGGTCCGCAGTGTCTGTGTCCGGACGGAGAAATCTGACGGCTCCAATCCGAACACGGCGCAAGCAATCAGCACCAGCAAAACGGAAACGAATACTGGCAAGGCGAGCACGTGACGCTGGCTGAGGCGAAACACACCTCTGGACACCACATAGCACAGGCAGGCCAGCAGCAGTGCTGCAGTTTGTTCAAGCATCATGGCTGTTCTTTCTGCGCGGGCGATGCAGTGCTGAAATGAGCAGTCCGCAAGCCGCCGCCATGAGCAAGGTGACGGGAAGCCCACCCACCAGCAACAACGCCACCTCGCGTGGAGCCCATCGCAAGCTCACGACCGCAATGACCAGCGAGGGCAAGAGGAACAGCGTCAGGTGGTTCAGCAAAAAGGCACTGGCCCCCGCTAGCGCTGTCGGCGCCGCCCGCCAACAATGTAGAAATGCCCACAGGGCCAGAAATCCCAAAAAACTGCCGGGTACACGGACACCAAGCCACGGGGACAGGGCATCACCCAGCAGCTTCAGGCCCAGCAGAGCGAGCCAACCGACAAGAATCGAGAAATTGCGCTTCATCTGATGCAGTGTCAGAGCATTTCACGGGTTTAGGGCGTATCAGAAGTCAGCATATCTGGGGAGATCAGCAGCCATCTGATACGGTTAATTTTCAACATATCTGCATCCTGCGCATCAGAGGAGGCGGCGGCACCATTGGTGCATGCCTGGTCGACAGCCTCGTCCGGGCACGCTGGCCCGAACCCATCCGCTATTTGCAAAGGACGGGGCCATGCGAACAACCTGTGAGGCTTCCATGCAAAAAGTCATTCCCATTCATCCTGTTGGCGCCGTGGCGGCGAGCGACAAAATTCACGTTCGCGCCATCGGTGGCACCTTCTCAAGATGGCGCTGGACCTTGGTCTGGCTGACCCAGGCCTTCTTCTATGGCGTTCCATGGCTGAACTGGCACTCGCGCCAAGCCGTGCTGTTTGACCTTGAAGCCAAGCGCTTTTACCTGTTTGGCGCCGTGCTGTTCCCGCAGGACCTCATCTACCTGACCGGACTGCTGGTCGTCAGCGCGCTACTGCTGTTTTTTGCGACTGCCGTGATCGGACGGGTCTGGTGCGGTTTTGCCTGTCCGCAAACGGTCTACACCGCCATCTTCATGTGGATCGAGAACAAGTGCGAAGGGAGTCTGCAGAACCGCAAGCGCCTGGACAAGGCCGCCTGGGGCGTAGAAAAACTGTTTCGTCGGGGTAGCAAACACATGGCCTGGTTGGCTTTTGGTCTGTGGACGGGCTTCACCTTCGTCGGTTACTTCAGTGCCATGCGACCCTTGATGACCGATGCCTTGTCGTTGACCGTGGGCCCATGGACCATTTTCTGGATTCTGTTCTACGGCCTGTTCACCTACCTGAATGCGGGCCTGGTTCGCGAGAAAGTCTGCCTGCACATGTGCCCCTACGGACGCTTTCAGGGCTCCCTGATGGATGCGCACACTTTGAACGTGGCCTACGATCACCAGCGGGGTGAACCACGGCGCAGCATCGCTGAGAACGAACACAGGCCAGCGAATGAGGGGCATTGCATCGACTGCACATTGTGTGTACAGGTCTGTCCTACCGGCATCGACATTCGCAAGGGGCTGCAAGCGGCTTGTATCGCCTGTGGCCTGTGCATTGATGCCTGCGACGAAGTCATGGCCAAGATCCAGGCACCCAAGGGCTTGATCCGAATGGCCTCGTTGCATGAGTTGAATGATGCAAAAAAGTCCAATATGTCCTCGTTCTTGCATCGCGTGATTCGCCCTCGGGTGGTGGTGTATGGCGTTCTTCTGTGCCTAGTCATCGCGGCCACCGTCGCTGCGTTTGTCAACCGAAAAGAGGTTCGTATGGACGTCATTCGGGACCGCTCGGTGATGGCTCGTCAGGTCGATCGCGGCGCTGTCGAGAACGTCTACACGCTGCAATTGATGAATGCGTCGGACGACACAAAAACAGTCTCGATCAATGTACTTCCCGCCGATTTTCTGGGACTGATCAGGCCAGTCACGGCCAAGCTTGCCCCAGCCCAGGCCAAAACCCTCACAGTGACCGTCCGTATGCCAGGCACTCAAGCCATGCAACGCACTGGTGAAGTTCTCCCCATCCGATTCGTTGCAGTCCTTGAAGGTGACACTGATGCACCATCAACAGTCGAATCTTCAACTTTTCTGGTGCCACGCCAGTGAACACCCATGGCGATGCATTTCCCAACTCCATTGGACACCCATCCAGATCTGGACAGCAAATGCCTGCATGTGAAAACCATTCGCAAATGCGCCAACAACTACCTGTATCAGCAAGGCGAGACCGCCCGTACTCTGTACCGCATTCGAACGGGCGTCGTCAGCCTCGAAAGCGTGAACGAAAGAGGTGAGCGATGCATCATCCACCTGCTGGGACGAGGGGCAGTTCTAGGTCATGAGATTTTTTTGCAGCAGCCTCGAAATTTTGATGCCAGAGTCTGTACTGACGCGACGATCGAAGCCATTTCACTGTCCAGTGGCATCGAATCGATTCTGGGGGTGTCTTTGATGCGCTGGGCCAATGCGGCAGCTTTGAACTTGTTGCAAGAAGCTGCTGGGTTCAAAGTGGAGCTGCACCGGGCACAGGCCGGAGACAAGGTGCTTTTGCTACTGGAGCAACTCCAGAAACTGCACCCAGAGCAAACGGACGCGTGTTGGCTTCCGAGTCGGTGCGAGATGGCCGATTTGCTCGACATGAACCATGCCACTGCCAGCAGGGTGGTGGCCAAGCTTTTCAAGGAAGGTGCATTGCACCGGGCTGCCTCCAAAGACTTCGTTCGGGTCGACTGGGGCCGCATCCGCCGTCTCCGCGCCTCCGGTTGAATCAGATTGCTACGGAGTTTCCGTCGAGAAGCTCTGACAGAATGGAGCCACTGCCATGACTTTCTTGATGAGATGCTTCCTCACCCAACCACTCTGACTGTTTATTGCTTGTGCGCAGCCTGGTGTCGCACCTGCGATGCATACCTTGAGGTTTTTGAAGCTTTGAATAAGGTTTGGCATGGAAAAGTAGAGTGGGCCTGGGTTGATATAGAAGACAGTGCTGATCTCCTGGATGATGTGGACGTAGAAAGTTTTCCCTGCCTGCTGGTGACGGGTGATAAGGACGTGTATTTTTTTGGCCCTGTTTTGCCGCAGGCGTCCGTAGCAACGCAATTGGTTGAGCGCGCTTTAGTAGGGAAGATTGCCCCCATGGAGAATGCAATTCTGGAAGCCTTGAATCAACGCTTCATCGCTGCCAACCTGCGCCAGAATCTAGTTAAGTAGGTTTGTGAGTCGGGGGCTGCCAGCTCAAGGAGGCGAGCATCCTGCTCAACGAGATCAGTCCTATGGCGCGTAGGCAGGGAGAAGGCCTGTGGACTGAGGGATAAATCATCATGCCCCGCCGATGAAGGCTATGCCGTCGCCGCGTGAGGTTTGTCATATGTTCAGCACACACTGGCCTATCAACATCGGCACGGCCGCTGAACTCTCCGGTGTTTCGGCCAAAATGGTGCGCCATTACGAGTCGCTGGGCCTGCTGCCACGCGTGGGGCGCACCGACAGCGGCTATCGCCAGTACGTCGAGGCCGATGTGCACACCTTGCGTTTCATTAAGCGGGCACGCGATCTGGGCTTTTCCATGGCCGAGATCGCCGAATTGGTCGCGCTGTGGCAAAACCGTCGCCGTGCCAGCGCCAATGTCAAGCGCATTGCACAAAAGCACCTGGATGAATTGTCGCAGCGCATCGAAGCCATGCAGGCGATGCAACGCAGCTTGCAGCAACTGTTGCACCATTGCCAGGGCAATGAGCGGCCAGACTGCCCTATCCTGGATGATCTGGCCAGACCACCTGGAGAATCATCAAAAAGTCGACCTCATTGTCCAGCTGGCGTAGGCCATCCCATCGGCTAGTGGTGAACTTCAGCGCAATCGTCACGGCAATGGAATCTGGGGCAGACTTGTAGCAGCCACCCATTGATTCAAGTCACGCAAGACCTTGTCCTGTATGTCCGGCAGCTCCCAGCTGCCCCCCCCTGTCCTAGCTGGCAGCCGTTGTTGGCAAGCGACCGGCAACAGACTACCCCAACCGGATGTTTCAGTCCACGGATTTCACTTGTCCTCAAGGTCCGCAACTGGCCGAAAGCTGCCCGAGGTTCGCCATTAAGCGCTTGCGGCTGAGGACCTTAGTGTACTTGAAATGCTGTATGAAATAACAGTATATTCGGTGGCATGAAAGCCGCAGTACTTACCCACCCGCAACCCGTTCTCGTGACCGACAAGAAGGTCTGGCTGGAGGTGTGTGGCTGGAAGGTGCCTGCGGGATTTGCCTCCCCCGCAGGTGATCACACGCGCAAGCGCATCGACCTCAATGACCACCTGATCCGCAATGCGGACGCCACGTACGTTCACCGGGTCAAGGGTGACTCGATGATTGACATCGGCATCTATGAGGGCGACTCCTTGCTGATCGACCGCTCTATCGAGCCCAAGCATGGGGACATCGTGTTGGCGGTCCTGAGCAATGAGTTCACGCTCAAACGGCTGTACCGAAAAGGCGGCGTCATCAAGCTCGTCCCGGAAAACCAGCGCTACCCGACCATCGTGGTCAAGCCGGAGGAAGAGTTTTCCGTCTGGGGTGTGGTGACCTACAACTTGCACAAGCTGTACTGAGACCATGACGCAGCCTGACGCTTCACCGCTACCGCATCAGATTGACCCAGGCTCGCTGGCGGCTTTGCCACGCACCTCGGGTGTCTACATATTCAAGGGCGAGGGCACGCTGCCTCTCTACATCGGCAAGAGCGTGGATATTCGCAGCCGGGTGCTGTCACACCTGCGTGCCGAAGACGAGGCCGAGATGATTGCCCAGTCCCGGCGGGTGGAGTTCATCGAGACTGCAGGAGAGATCGGCGCACTGCTGCTGGAAGCGCGTCTGATCAAGCAGCAAAGCCCCTTGTTCAACATCCGACTGCGGCGCCTGCGCAACCTGTGCTCAATCCGCCTCGCGGAGCAAGACGGCGTTGTCAGCCCGGAAATCCTCTCCGGTAAGGCGGTGGCTGTTGGGCAGGCCGATGACCTGTACGGCTTGTTCAGCTCCGTGCATTCGGCCCAGAGCAAGTTGCGGGAGCTGGCCGACCAGCACCGGCTGTGTCTGGGCCTACTGGGGCTGGAGAAGATCAGCAAGCGGGGCTGCTTTGGCCTCCAAGTCAAAACTTGCCTGGGCGCCTGCGTGGGCAAGGAAGGCCGTCGGGAGCATGACCAGCGGCTGTTTTCAGCACTGGTGGACATGAAGGTGCAGGTGTGGCCGTTCCCTGGTGCCGTAGATCTGGTCGAGCAAAGTGGCGACTGGGTCCAGCGTCACCGCATCCAGGACTGGCGCTACATGGGCACCTGGTGCTCCAGAGCCAACGAACTCAGCACGCACGAGCAGCACGGGTTTGACCTGGACACGTACAAGATTCTGGTCAAGCCGATCATGATGGGGACCGCCACGGTCGAGGTGGTATGACCCAGCAGCTGGCCCTGGTTGATTGCAACAACTTCTACGTCTCCTGCGAGCGGGTCTTCCGTCCTGACCTGACGCGGGTGCCGATGGTGGTGCTCTCGAACAACGATGGCTGTGCGGTGTCCCGGTCCAACGAGGCCAAGGCCCTCGGTATCCGGATGGGCCAGCCCTGGTTCGAGTGCAAGCAGTTGGCCGAAGAGCATGGCATCCTGGCCTTCAGCAGTAACTACGCGTTGTATGCCGACATGTCGAATCGGGTGATGTCCATCCTGAGTCATTTCTCTCCTCGGCACGAGGTGTATTCCATCGATGAGTGCTTCGTGGACCTCACTGGCATCCGCAAGCTGCGGGACGTGAGCTACAGCATGCGCCAGCGGGTTGGGATGTGGACGGGCATCCCGGTGTGCGTCGGCATTGGCCCGACCAAGACCCTGGCCAAGCTGGCCAACCATGTGGCCAAGAAGCACCCTCGCTCCAAAGGCGTCTTCAACTACAACGAGCTGACCGATGAGCAGAAGACAAGGCTGCTCAAGCAAATTGCCGTTGAGGAGGTCTGGGGAGTAGGGCGCAAGCTGACCAAGAAACTGGCAGTCCACGGCGTGCAGACCGTGCATGACTTGCGCCACGCGCATGTGCCGACGCTACGTGCCGAGTTCGGCGTGGTCATGGAGAAGATCCAGCGCGAGTTGCAGGAAGTGCCCTGCATAGACTTGCAGGAAATCCAGCCAGACAAGCAGCAGATCATCTCCAGCCGGTCATTCGGCAACATGGTCACGGAGCTGGTCATCCTCCAGGACGCGCTGTCCACCTTCGTGGCCAATGCCTGCGCAAAGCTGCGCACACAGAAGAGTCACGCGGCAGTGATCCAGGTTTTCTTGCAGACCAACCGTTTTCGCAAGGACCTGCCGCAATACAACCCAAGCCTGGCGGTCCCGTTGCCATACCCCACGAACGACAGCCTGGAGGTCAACCGCTGGGCGGCGTACTTGTGCGAGCGGATGTTTAAGCCGGGTTACCAGTACAAGAAGGCCGGGGTCATGCTCAGCGAGATCAGTCCAGTGACGCATCGGCAGGGTGATCTGCTGGAGCCAGTGACCCTTGCCAACGACAAGCTGATGCTGGCGCTGGACACCCTCAACCAGCGCTTTGGGCGGGGTACGGTCAAAGTGTCCACGCAGGGGGCGTTCAGGGACTGGGAGATGCGCCAGGAGCGCAAGTCACCGAACTACACGACGGCATGGGACGAGGTGCCGGTGGTGTGATTCGGTATGGCCAACAGGGTCTTATTTATTAGGCCGTACCAGCTTCGCAGGCAGGCCCATTTCTCTCCGCCAGCCACTCATGCCGCACCTGTCGAGGAAAGTTCAGCGACGGTGCTTCAGCGAAAAGGAAGCAGTCGCTTGATGCGATTGAGAAAGCCGTGCAGTCGGCCCTGAAAAGTGTCCCTGACGCTCCCAGGGTCGAAGTATTCGCCGAGCCCAGTGCCGCAGGGGTATCGGTCCCGCCTGGCATAAGTCCAATGGGGGGTACTCTCCCAGATGGACGAATACTTCTCATTGCCGACGGCCTCGGGTCGCGCCTTTTTGTTCATGAGAGTCCCTTTCATAGGTTATTTTTTTGGCTGTCTTGAATGATCGCATCTTTCATCATGGCTACCCACTCCTCTTCGGTCATGGGTTCTGGGACCACCAAAATAGAACCAGTCATCCCTGCGAGCCTGGCTCGCTCAATGGCTTCGTCTGCCGTCTCATGCCGCCCAAACGTCACCACGCCGCAAGTGGGTCGACTACTCGTGCGGTTTCGCTCGAGTGCCAGCAGGCGCATTTCAAGTTTTCTCAGGTTATTACCCATGCAACCCCTCTCGGTTTGTGTGCGTGGCTTCCAGTGCTTCGATGCGGGTAATCAGTTCGTCAATTTCAGCCACACGAGCCAGCGTGCCGATTGCCCCTAGTAGTGATGCGCCCTGACTGGGAGTCAGCTCGCCGGCAGCGACCGCTGTCAACACGGCCCGTCCCTGATCCGTCAGGGTTCCGTTTGGCAGGCTCAATGCCTGCGCTGGTTCGATGGCACGCAATGGCGCGATGGTCCGTTCCAGTAGCAGGCGAGCCGCCCCCACGTCCCCATGGATGGCTTTGGCCACGAGGGCTTGGAGCAACTCGGGAATATGCTCAGCGATGGATGCGCGCACCTGTGCCACCTTGCCTGTGCCTGTAGGGCGCCCCTTCGGATTTCCGCTCTCTCCGGCTTTCCAGCGGCCTTGGCGTTTTTTCTTGATGGGTTCGGTCATTGTTTCGCCTCTGTTAAATCAAGGACACCTGTCTGCTGTTGCCTGGCCTTTGTAGGGCCCAGGTGTATCCCTGCAAAATTCCAACAAGTGTCGGCATCCAGCTCCTTGGCCCGGTGCCAGAGTAGGCCTTCCAGCCCAGCGTTATGGCCACCTTGACAAGGAATTTGAGCTTGCGCTCGAATCCCCCAGGCAAATCGAGTGCGGCAGATGACTTGGTTGACTCGCACGTCAAGTACCCACCTTGATGTCAAGAGCCTCGCGGGCGAACCGCAGGGAGACCTGGGGTACTTTGTCTCCGGCTTTCTCGCGAGCAACGATGACCTTGGCCCACTCCTTCATGTCTCGGCCGCCCTGGGCGAGTAGTACGCTTATCGGCCTGAGCTTGGCTACTTCTGCCTTGACCCGCTCGGGATCAGCCTTTGGCTCGGGTAGCTTGGGGACACTGGGGGCTGGCGCGCGCCGGCAGAGGTTGCGAAACTCGATGATGTTGGGGCAGCGCTCCGGCAGGTTCTCCAATGCCCAGGCCAGAGCCTCAAGCTGTCCAGCAAAGCCTTCCAACTCATGTGCCCACGAGCTCTTCACGTCGTTCATCGGGACATCGGCCCATTGGCGTGTCCAGGCTGCGCCGTAGGTGGCCGCTAGGCGCTCGAACAGGCGGTCAATGGCATTCATTGGCAGGCTCATTGCAGAAACTCCTGGATTTCGCTGTTCACGGCGGCCACGTCAATGACCTCGCCACCTTCCGGCCACTTGCGCCCGGTCATCTCCTCCCAGCGCTTTCGGCGGGTTTTTTCGTCACGCTCGGCGAAGCTCAGGGTTTGCCGGCCTGCGCTTGGCTTGCGGTCTTCGATGAATTTCTGCTCGCGGCGCATCCAGTTGCGCCATGCGCCAGCCCAGTCCGCAATGCCGGTCTTAAAGGTATGGTCGCGGAAGGTGGCCGTGGCCTGGTTTTGGTTGACCAGGGGGGTGTTCTGGTCTGCCCAGTCCTGCATAGCAGGTGTGACCATGAATGTCTCGGGGCACTTGCGGGTGGGGCGCGGCTTTGGCGCGCTTTCCCCCACTACGTTGGTAGTGGTTATTGGTGTTGGTGTTGGTGTTGGTAGCTCAACATCCGCTGAACGTTTGTTGAGCGTCCGTTGAGCGTTCGTTGAACGTTCGCTCCGAGGCTGGTCGTCAGCCTTTGCCTTGCGCGCATGAACGGATGCGGCGGCAGACTCGCGAGCCTTCGACTGCTTTTTCTGCATGTGCTTGATTTCTTCATCGCAGCGGACATGCCTCCAGCCGTCGTCCGAAAGCTCGAAGAACTCGCCAAGCACTGCTTTCACCTCTTCCAGGCAGTTGCGCAGACGAATCAGCCGGGCTACTTCGGCAGGGTCGGCATGAAGCGCGGATTCGCGCCTGTAGTACAGGTCGAGCATCCGGCGGTAGGCCAAGTCTTCCATGGGCTCAAGATGGGCCGTGTCGGATGCGTAGTCGCCTATGTGAAACGGGAAGTAGTTCATGCGGCCTCCCGGTTGGCAGCAGCATTTTTTTGCGCACTTTTCCATGTTGGGCAGAGTGGTGGCCGGGGGAGAAGTGACAGGCGACAGCGAGCGATCAGCGCCAGGTGTTGCAGTGCGACCCACATCAGGACACCCCCAGAATCTGTTTTATCTCGATCACGGGCCAGGCCAGGCGACCCATGGCAAGGCTTGACTCCGTGCCCATATATTTCTCCTTCTGCATGGTTTCTCCTATCAGGCACTCTTGCTTGCGGCGATCCGGCTTGCAATCCAGGCGTCAACATCAGAGCTGGGCCACGCCACGGCCTTGCCCGTGATGCGGATGGGAGGAGGGAACTCGCCATGGGCGATAAGTTTGTAGAGGGTTGACCGTGCGAGGCCGGTCTGGGCCTCCACTTGTTTGCGGCGCATGAGCGCGGTCGGTAATGTTGCGGCATGAGTCATTGCCAAACTGCTTTCTCAAAAAGGTCGAAAAAGCTCATAGCTGGGGCCGCCAGACCTGGCGCATGCTTGCCGTTCACCCTGTTACGGGTGAAGGGTGTAGCATGTGCCCTTGAAGTGGACTGCAAATCTCTTCATGGCTTTGTGCCCCTGAAACCCCATTTGCCTTGCCGGGCATCTGGGGTTTCTTGCTATGAGTACCTGTCAGTCTGAGATGGCCCGTGAAGGCCTTTCTTGGACTAACGCAGTGAGTTTAGGAATGCTTTTGCACGGTGCCGGATTTTTGTTTCGACTTTCTTTAGATCACGAAAACCCACTGTTCATGCGGGTTCCAGAGGGGTGGACGGATTCCCGACGGTGAAAATTGAGTGAATTTCTTCCAAAACACATTTTTCTGTGCTATCGAGGGGCGTAACGAGGTCAATATGGTCATGCCACGCGCAAGGTGCGCACGTTGGTAGGGCTCTGTGCTAGGAGCTCAAGGCGTTCTCCTAGCAGTCGCCAAGCGTCGTGCATGGGCCCTTCGTACTTAGCCCGCTGGTAGATTCGCTTCATTTTGTTTTCTTCGGTGTGGTTCAGGCAACGCTCCACGACATCTGGCAGGACTCCCAATTCGGCCATCATGCTGGCCCCGGTGCGGCGCAGGTCGTGCGGCCGCCACTGGCCTCCCGGCAGTGCTAGTGCGTCGATTAGTTTTGTCCTGCCTGACATGGGCTGATCCGTGCGTTGCCTATCGGCTACCTGCTTGGTGACTGTCTTGCTACATACAGGGCCGTTTAGCCGGGATGAAGGGAAGACCCATTCGGTCAGACCAGTAAGTTCCTTCAGGTGTTCGAGCTGGCGCAGCGCAAAGTCGCTCAGCCGGATGGTGTGGGATTTTTTGTTTTTCGTTTTGGGCAGCGTCCACAGGCGGCGTTCAAAATCGACATGATCCCACCGGGCGCCCAGAACCTCGCAAATGCGAGTAATCGTTGCAAGCTGTAGGAGTAAGGCGTTTTGAGAGATGTCGACCAGGCCTGACGTTGGCAGCATCTTGAAGAGTGCGGTCAATTCCGATTCGCTCAAAACACGGTCGCGCTCTCCATCTGGCCCGATCTTGGATTTCTTGATGCGGGCGGTAGGGTCAACCTCGACCAAGTCCCGATCCAGCGCGAAGCCAAACATCTGCCGCAAATCGGAGAGGACGCGCTTTGTCATCCGCACGATGTCGCGCATCATCATCGTGTCAACAATGTTCTGAATGTGTGCTTTAGTGACATCCGCTGCGGCCATGTCGCCGATCTGGGGAAAAACATCCCGCTCGAAAGCTCGCTTGGCCTCGATGCCCTTGTCGGCGCGGGTTCGGAGTTCCAGAGCCTGCCATTGGTCGAACAGGCCCCGGACTGTCAGGCGTGCCTGTTTTTCTGCAAGTTGCTGTAACCGCTCAATTTGCTGGTGAATTGCCTCGGCTTGATCAGCCTGGACCCTGAGCTTGTCGGCGGCCTTCCGGTCGATGGGGTTGATTCCGGACTTGACCTCGGCGGCGAACTTGTCACGCTTATCCCGGATCGCCTTCAACGAGGCGCCGCCCTTGTTTTTCCAAGTTCCGATTGAAATCTGCCGCGGCTTCCCGTTGAGCTTGTAGCGCCACACAACATACACACTCACCTCGCCGCCACGTCCGGCACGCACCGTACCGTACATCGATTCGCCCATGCTGATGCGGCGGCCATCGTCTGCCACCGTGAGCGCTTGCAGTTCCTTAACTGTGATTGCTGTCATGACGTTCCACAAGAAAATTTAGCCACACTTTTAGCCACACCGTTTTCGTGGCTATGAGGGTAATGTAGTGGATCTTTGTGGAATTTTGGATTTTTGTTCAGTTACGTAACCTGTTGATTTATATTAAAAAAATCTAATTTATGAGATTCAGGTGGACTTAGATGGATTGACCAATAATTGCATGGGGTGCAAGGGGTCGCGAGTTCGAATCCCGCCACGCCGACCATTTGATCGTACAAAGGCCTCCAACTGGAAACAGTTGGAGGCCTTTTTACTTTGAGGTTTCGCACCTGTGATGTGCCATGCTGTGCGATGGTTTTCACTCGAAGCTTTGGACCTTTCGGGATGGTCGGCACTGTCGCAGCGACCCAGGCCAAGCCGGATGGCTACACGCTGATGATCACCGCCGACAGTGCATAAGTCATCCACCCGTTTTTGTACCAGCGCACCGTCTTTGACCCCGTCAAGGATTTTGAACCGGTGGCGCTTTTGGCCCCTGCGGGCAAACTGAAAGTGTTGGGGGTGGTGCACGAAAAACGTGTGCCGCCATTGCCCGGTGCGCCCACCATCGGTGAAACGGTCAAAGGTTTTGGGGCCACGCCCTGGTACGGCATGTTGGCCCAGGCAAGTACCGCCAAAGAGTTGATTCAGTTTGTGCAAAACGAAGTGTCCAAGGCACTGGACAGTGCCGATGCCCGTGACCGTCTGGCCACGCTGGGTTGCGAGCCCTTCAAGGGCACTTCCGAGCAGCTGGCCTCGATCGTGCGGGACGGTCTGGTGCCTTGGTCGCGCACCGTGAAAGAGTCCGGCGCCAAGCTTGATTGAGACCCAAGCGCTCCCATCGGGCGCCCAATCTGCACCATCAGCAGGGCTTCGTGCTCAAGACTGCTCACGCCGTGCCGATTCGCTTTCTGTCAAGATGAAGGCAAGGCCCTCGGCCTCTCAGCAGAAAGAGCACATGCGAACACTCTCCACCCGGCGATGGGTCATCGGGCTCCTGGCTGTGGCTTGGGCCCAGTTGGGCCATGCCCAGCTGCCGCCAGTTCCCACGGCGCAAACCGCTGCCAAAGCGTCATCCGCGGCCAAAGCACCAGCGGCAACAGGCTGCCTGATTGCCGAGTTCCGCACCATCGGGCTGAGTGTTCACAACCCGGCAGAGCGGTACGACCGCGCCTGGAACTGGCTGCGTGCCAATGCCAAACGCTGCAGCCTGGAACAGCTTCAAACGGTGAACAACAACCGTGCCAGTTGGCTGGGCAGTTCGGACTCCCCCGAAATCATGGGCTTTGTGGATGCCATCATCGAGTACAGAACGCAGGGCGATGAAGACGGCCTGAAGGCCCTGTACAGCAGCAAACCCATTGAAATGGGTTCTGTGACGGTGACCACAGGCCTGCCCGAACGGCCTGCACCGCTGGTGCAGCCTGGCAACAGCAGCATGCCCAATGGCATTTACATGCCGCAGCCCATGCCTTACATGGCACCCGTTGCCCCGCCAGCGGGCCATGCACCCCAGGCCGCACCTGGCGTTCGCTGAATACCCGAACGGTTGCCCGGATCATCTGCGTGGTGCACGCCGTGTGGCTATGATGGCGATCCACAAGGGAACCCCATGACCAGAACACTGCTCGATGAATCGGCCATCCATCCGGCCATCCGCCAACAAATCGCCGAACTGCACCTGAGCGTGATTCGCCAAGTGCAAGCGGCTGTGGCCCAACACCCGGTCGTGGTGGTGGGCATGTCGGGCAACCCTTTTGTCGGCAAAGCCCGCAAGGTACTCACACAAGTGGGCGTGGCACACCAATACCTGGAGTTTGGCAGCTACCTGTCTCAATGGCGTTTGCGCAATGCCCTGAAAATGTGGACCGGCTGGCCGACCTTTCCCATGGTGTTTGTCAACGGCATGCTGGTTGGCGGCGCCAACGATCTGCGCCGACTGATCGACAGCGGCGAATTCAAAACGCTGCTCAAACCCTGAGCGTCATGCCTGCCGTTGACAAAGCAGAACATTGGCGCACCGAAGTGAGCGACTCGGTGGCCGTGCTCAACATCCCCGGCGCCCTCAAGCGCAGCCGCACCTTCGACATCGATGCGAGTTTGCTGGTGCGCGTGCCGCTGGAACACGAGGGGCCGTGGCACGAACTGATGCTGGAAATCGATGGTCGGCGCCAATGGCATCGGCGCGTCCAAAGCCAATGTCCAGGGCAGACCGATGGGCTCGATTACCACTGCCGCATCGTGCTGGAAGCCGGACCCGCGATGCGCATCCGTGCCGTGGCAGCGACCCGTGGTGCGGTGGTTCAGCAGCTGCTGGTCGAGGCACACGAAGCGCTGGATTAGCGCCATCCAGCGCCAAGGTGCCGGTCTGCTGCACGACGCGGATCGATCAGCCAATCACATGCAGTTCACGCAAAGGCCGCTTGTGCACCAGCCGCTCAAAGCCCAGCTCGCTCACCGCCAGGGTTTGCGACTGACCGTGCAGCATCCATTCGGCCAAGGCCAGCCCGGCCCCCGCCGCATGCTGCATGCCGTGCCCAGAAAACCCGTTGATGAAAAACAGGTTGTGCAAGTCAGGGTGCGGTCCGATCACGGCGTTGTGATCGAAGGTGTTCATCTCGTAATAGCCCGCCCAGGCCCGCTCCACCCGCAAGGCGGCCAGCGCCGGGATGCGGTGCGCCAGTGCAGCCCAATGCGCGTCGTTCCACTCGGACCAATCGGGCTCCAGCGGCAGGCCGGGCTCGGTTTGTGCGGGTTCTGAGCCACTGATCAAAAATCGGCCTTCGGGGCGCAGCCACCAACCCGTCGGGTCGATCAGCAAAGGGCAATGCGGCAGTGGCTCGGGGCAGGACAGCACGAATACCGTGCGCCGGGCCGCTTGCACGGGCAGGTCAACACCGGCCATGGCCGCCACTTCACCGGCCCAAGCCCCCGCTGCATTGACCACCTGGCCGCAGCGCAGGCGGGTGCCACCGGACAGGCGCACGGCGTTGACTTGTGTGGCTGTGTGGTCCATGCCCACCACCCGCTCGTGCAAGCGCTGAACGCCTTGGGCCATGGCCTTTTTCAAAAAAGCCTGGTGCAGGGCAGGGCCGTCAAACCAGCCTTCGCCGCTCAGGCCCAGGCTGCCCAACGCCACGTCGTCCACGTTCAGCCAAGGGTAGCGCTGGCGCAGGGCCTCGGGGCCGAGCAAGGCCACGTCGGCCCCTGCCTGCTTTTGGATCTGGTGAGCGGTCTGCATCGCAGCCACTTGTTCATGCTGGGCCAGATACAGGTAGCCGGGCTCCTGCAAACCCAGCGCCACCGGGTGATCGGGCAGGCCCAGGTGCTGCTCGGCGTCGCGCAAAAAAGCAATACCGTACTGGCTCAAACGAATGTTCACCGGGCAGGTGAATTGCTGGCGGATCGAGCTGGCCGACAGCGAAGACGAGGCTTTTTCGTAGCGCGTGTCCGACTCGACCAGCGTGACCTGCAAGCCCGGGTGCAAGCGCGTGAGCCACCAGGCGGTGGCCGCGCCCATCACGCCGCTGCCCACGATGACGACATCGGCACTCATCGAGACGTTCATGACTTGTTGCTCCTGTGGGTCAAAGGCAAAACTTATTGTGGGAGCCAGTCTGCTGGCGATGGGGCGGTTGTGGTCCACGGGCCATCGCTTGCAGGCAAGCTCCCACAAAGACCAGCAGACATCGTCCTCCGTGTAAGTTCAGCAGTCATCGAGCTCTGAGAAAATCCAGCAGCCATGATTCTTTGTAGGAGCCAGCCTGCTGACGATGGGGCGATTCTCTGTGGGAGCCAGCCTGCTGGCGATGGAGAGGCAGTGGTCCACGGGCCATCGCTTGCAGGCAAGCGCCTACAAAAGCCAAGGGCCATCATGCGCGGCGGAAATCGAACAACCATCATCCGCTGCAGCCATCGAACAAGCATGAAGGTCTGTGCGTGCCAGGCTGTGTTGGTGTTGCCATGTTCACGTCTGCTCGGCCAAGGCCGCACGGTACACCAGGCGGGCGGCCACCGTGTCCTCGACCGCTTGGCCGAGTGATTTGAAAATGATGGTGGTGCCTACGGGTGGCGGTGCCGCGCGGCCGCACAACACCTCGCCGATCTCGGCCGCCACTGTTGCGCCCGACAGCAGCACATCGCCCGATTCCTTTTCTGCCGCTTCGCGCTGATCGGCCACCACCCAATTGTTCATGGCCGCATCGTCCAGTTCGCGCCAGGTGGGGCGGGGCGCACCCACGGCCGCCACAAAGGCGCCGGGCTTGAGCCACGCACCCTTCAAAACCGGTTCGCTCGCATTGGTCACGGTGCACACGATGTCGGCGCCGCGCACAGCCTCTTCAGCGCTGGCGCAGGCCACGCCGCCCATGTCTTGTGCGCATTGCTGCGCGTTGGCAGCGGTGGGGCTCCACACCCGGATCTCGGACACCTCGCGTACGGCGCGCAGCATCTGCGCATGGCTGCGCGCCAGCACGCCGCTGCCCAGCATGGCCACCACCTGCGGCGTGTGGGGCACCAGCGCATCGGCCGCCACGGCAGAGGCCGCTGCGGTGCGCATGGCCGTGATCGTGTTGCCCTCCATCACGGCCAGCGTCTGGCCCGTGGCCGGGTCCATCAAAACAATGGTGCTCAGCAGCGTGGGCAAACCTTTGGCGGCGTTGCCCGGCACGAGCGTGATGAGCTTGGTGCTCAAGGCATTGCCCAGTTGCGCAGGCTTCAAAAACAGCAGGCCATCGGCCGAGGCTTCGCCAATGGGCATGACCATGCGCAGCGGCTGCAACACCTGGCCCAGCGTCAAGGCCACCAGGGCTTCGCGCACGCCTTGCAGCAGATCGGGCACGTTCAGCAGTTGCTGCACGCGGGCTTCGTCAAAGTAATGCACCATGTCATTTCTCCTGCGGCGGCTTTTCCTGCGGCAGCACCACCCAGGGCTTGGCCGCCAGATAACGGTTTTCAAAGGCCTCGATGTCCGGCGCATGCGTCAGGCTCATGCCCACCGCGTCCAGGCCGCGCAGCAGCATCGATTGGTGCAGCGGGTCGATGTCAAAGCGCAGGGTCTGGCCATCGGCCGGGGTGTGCAGCGTTTGTGCTGCCAAATCCAGCGTCAGGGTGCAGCGCTGTGGGTCCATGGCCAGGGCCATCAGGCGGTCGACCTGGGCCACAGGCAGCACCAGCGCAGGCACGCCATTGCGCATGCAGTTGTCGCTGAAAATGCCGCCAAAGCTGGTGCCCAGCACACAGCGGATGCCCAACTCGCGCATGCCCCACACCGCGTGCTCGCGGCTCGAGCCGCAGCCAAAGTTTGCACCCGTGACCAGAAAGCGCGATGCGGTCCACGGCGCCTGGTTCAACACAAAGTCGCTGCGCGGCTGGCCCGATGGGTCAAAACGCATGTCGTGCAAAAAGCCACGGGCCAGACCTTGGCGGTCAATCGCTTTGAGGAACTGCTTGGGCATGATCTGGTCGGTGTCCACATGCGGCAAGGGCAAGGCCGCGGCAGTGCCCGACAGGGTGGTGACGGCTTCAAATGCTGAATTCATATCGAGGCAATCAATGGCAG
>JACCDI010506669.1_pt1 | contig 24398 bp, 21 predicted proteins | sample 7442791 | NCBI WGS metagenome assembly JACCDI01 (sample SAMN15323434, study PRJNA562643) | freshwater metagenome | isolation source: river surface water | place: USA:Blue River Watershed | collected 2017-08-15
GTTATTTGCGTGGGAGACATTGTTGCCGACCATCGGCTTCTTCCCGGTAACTTCGCATACACGTGCCACAGCAGACTCCTTGTTGATCCAGAATTTGGCAAAGACCGCGATTGTACAGAAAAAAATACGAAGATTCAATGACTTGTGAATAAAAATTGTGACATGGCGGCGAAGGACTTATTTAACAATTCGCCGCGCCAATCCAAGGTTTTGCGAAAAATCCTGTATCCGTGCGGGCGGCAGCCGGCTCAGCACAAGCCATGTTCATGAAAAGACCAGATCTGCTTGCCGGCAACAATCAAGTGGTCCAGCAAGCGCACCTCCACGCAAGCCATCGCCTGTCTCAGTGTGTCGGTCAGCGCCTTGTCGAGCTCGCTGGGCTGCGCGCGGCCACCGGGATGGTTGTGCGCGAAGATCACGGCCGCTGCATTGTGTTTCAGCGCCAGTCTGATCACCTCGCGCGGATACACATTGACGCGGTCCAGCGTGCCGGTCGCGAGCCTGACCGACTCGATCAACTGACCCTGCATGTCAATGAACAGGCCGACGAAGCATTCGGTCTTCAGGCAGGCGAAGTGATGCTGCAAGTAGCGCTTGACGGCTTGCGGCGAGTCGAGGACGCAGCGCCGCTGCAGTTCATGTTCCAGTGCGCGCCGGTGCAAGACATTCACGCACAGCAGCGTGGCCCGTTTGGTGTCGCCGAGGCCACGTATGCCGGTCAATTCCTCGGGTTCGGCACGCAGCAGCGCGTCCAGCGAGCCGAAGCGCTCCAGCAGTTGCCGTGCGAGGTCAATCGCACTCTGCCCGCCACAGCCGGTGCGCAGCAGGATGGCAACCAGCTCGGCATCGGCAAGGGTGTCCGGCCCCTGGGCCAGCAGCCTCTCGCGGGGCCGCAGAAGCGGTGGCAAATCGATGATGCGCATGCTGGTCTCCTCCGTTCGGCGTCAAACCAGCGAATCTAGCGGCGTTATGGCCAACAAGGTGACGGGCGGTGGTCTCGGGCTGGCTTACAATACAGGGTCAATTTTTTGCCGCGTCATTTATGTCGAATTTGCCACACCCTGTCGTCGCCGAAGGCGCTTTCCTGACGCTGCATTACCGGCTGTCGTCCGCCGACGGCCGCGACATCGTGACCACGTTCGATGACAACCCGGCCACGCTGCAATTAGGCGCGGGCCAGCTCGCGCCGGCGCTCGAGGCCTGCCTGCTGGGGCTGGCCGAGGGAACGCACCAGACCTTCGACCTGCCGGCCGGTACCGCCTTCGGTCCGCGCAATCCGGAACTGCTGCAGCGCGTCTCGCTGGCGACGCTGCGCGAGAATTCCGACGCCGATGAAGACTACGCGGTAGGTGACCTGGTCGACTTCAATGCGCCGGGCGGCGGCAAGTTTGCCGGCGTATTGCTGGAGATGGGCGAGCGCGATGCGCTGTTCGATTTCAATCATCCGCTGGCAGGCCAGCCGGTGAAGTTTGAGGTACAGATCATCGGCGTGTTGTAAGTGTTGTATGGCGCACGCCACCCCTGACGCGTCACCCTGAAGCGAGCACAACCATGAGCAATGAAATCCTGTTAGCCCAGCCACGCGGCTTTTGCGCAGGCGTCGACCGTGCGATCGAGATCGTCGAACGCGCGCTCGCGCAATTCGGTGCGCCGGTCTATGTGCGGCATGAGATCGTGCACAACGCCTATGTCGTGGCCGACTTGCGTGACAAGGGCGCGATTTTCATCGAGGACCTGGATGACGTTCCGGCGGGCAGTCACCTGGTGTTCTCCGCGCACGGCGTATCGCGCGCGGTCAAGGCCGAGGCCGAGGCGCGCGGGCTGAAGGTATTCGATGCCACCTGTCCGCTGGTGACCAAGGTGCATGTCGAAGTCGCGAAGATGCGCGACGAGGGACGGGAAATCATCATGATCGGGCACCAGGGCCATCCGGAAGTCGAGGGCACGATGGGCCAGACGGACGGTGGCATGTACCTGGTCGAAACCGTCGCTGACGTCGAGGCGCTGCAGGTGAATGCACCGGACAACCTCGCCTTCGTGTCGCAGACCACGCTGTCGGTCGATGACACCATCGAGATCATCGCCGCATTGAAGCGGCGTTTTCCCGGCATCGCCGAGCCAAAGAAAGGCGATATCTGTTATGCGACGACCAACCGACAGCAGGCGGTCAAGTTCATGGCGCCGCAGGTCGAGCTTGTGATCGTGGTCGGCAGCCCGAACAGTTCCAACTCCAATCGCCTGCGCGAAGTGGCGACCAATCACGGCGCCACGGCCTACATGGTCGACAATGCCGGGCAGATCGACCCGGCATGGCTGGCGGGCGTGTCGCGCATCGGCGTCACGGCGGGCGCCTCGGCACCCGAAATCCTCGTGCAGCAGGTGATCGAGCGACTCAAGGCGCTGGGCGCCGGCAGTGTGCGCGCACTCGAAGGTGTCGAAGAGCATGTCACTTTCCCACTGCCCAAAGGCTTGTCGGCCAAGCCGGCTGCCTGACGTTGACACGGCACGCATGGATATCTTCGTCCAGCAGCTGATCAATGGCCTGGTCCTCGGCAGCATGTATGCGCTGGTGGCGCTGGGCTACACGATGGTCTACGGGGTGCTGAACCTGATCAATTTTGCCCATGGCGAAATTCTGATGATCGGCGCGATGACCAGCTGGACCTTGCTGCAATGGCTGCAGAAGTTCTTGCCCGGATTGCCGGGCATCGTGCAATTGATGATCGCGATTGCCGGCGCCGTGCCCGTCTGCGTGATCGTCAGCGTGCTGATCGAGCGCATCGCCTATCGTCGCTTGCGTGAGGCGCCCAGACTGGCACCGCTGATTACCGCGATCGGGGTGTCCATTCTGTTGCAGACTTTCGCGATGATGATCTGGGGTCGCAATCCCTTGCCTTTCCCGCAGGTGCTGGCAACCGAGCCGCTGCACGTGGCCGGTGCGCTGATCACGCCAACGCAGGTGCTGCTGCTGATGCTGGCAACGATCGCGATGATCGGACTGGCGCTGCTGGTCGAGCGCACGCGCATCGGGCGCGCGATGCGCGCGGTGGCCGAGAACCCGCGTGTCGCGGCGCTGATGGGTGTCGATGCCAACCGCATCATCGTCTTCACGTTTGCAATCGGTGCGGCGCTCGCAGCGGTGGCTGGCGTGATGTGGGCGGCCAACTACGCGTCGGCACAATTCGCGATGGGCTTCGTGCCCGGCCTGAAGGCGTTCTCCGCCGCCGTACTGGGCGGCATCGGCAATATCTACGGTGCGATGCTGGGCGGCATACTGCTGGGCCTGATCGAGAGCCTTGGCGCCGGTTATATCGGTGACTTGACAGCGGGTGTGCTCGGCAGTCATTACCAGGATATCTTCGCCTTCGTTGTGCTGATCCTCGTGCTGACCCTGCGTCCATCGGGGCTGATGGGCGAGCGCGTCGCCGACCGTTCGTGAACCTGCACGATGCTCATGCGCGACGCGAACCATCACCGCAACGATGTTCCATCGAACCAGGACGCTGTCGCTGCTGCGGCTGACGCGCGGGCAGGTGGCCTGACCCGACTACAGTGGTTCGTGCTCGCGCTGCTGGTGATGGCTTTCCCGTTCATCGCCGCGCCTTTCGGCAATTCCTGGGTGCGCATCGCTGATGTCGCGCTGCTGTACATCATGCTGGCGCTGGGGCTGAACATCGTGGTCGGCTTTGCCGGGCTGCTCGATCTCGGCTACATCGCCTTCTTTGCGATCGGCGCCTACCTGGCTGGCCTGCTGGCGTCGCCACAGATGGTGGCCGTGATCGAATCCCTGCAGCTCGAGTATCCGGCTGCCGGTGCCTGGATGGTGCAACTGGTCGGGCCGGAGCTTGCTGCCAACGGCATCCATTTGTCCGTGTGGCTGATCGTACCGATCGCGGCGCTGGTGGCGGGCATTGCGGGCGCCTTGCTTGGCGCACCGACACTGAAGCTGCGCGGCGACTATCTGGCCATCGTCACGCTGGGCTTTGGCGAGATCATCCGCATCTTCATGAACAACCTGAACGGCCCGGTCAATATCACCAACGGCCCGCAGGGCATCAACCTGATCGACCCGGTGAAAATCGGTGGCGTGTCCCTTGCCGGCGAAGCCGGTGCGGGCGGTATCGTGCATGTGGGCGGGCTGGCGATGCCCTCGGTGAATGCCTATTACTTCCTGTTCCTGCTGCTGTGCGTGATCACGGTGTTCTTCTCGCAGCGGCTGCAGCATTCACGGCTTGGCCGTGCATGGATTGCGATCCGCGAAGACGAAACCGCGGCCAAGGCCATGGGTATCGATGTGCGCAACATGAAGCTGCTGGCGTTTGCGATGGGCGCGAGTTTCGGCGGCGTGGCCGGTGCCATGTTCGGCGCCTTCCAGGGCTTCGTATCGCCCGAGTCGTTCTCACTGACGGAGTCGATCGCGGTACTGGCGATGGTGGGGCTGGGTGGCATTGGCCGTATTCCCGGGGTGGTGCTGGGTGCGGTGCTTCTCGCTGCGCTGCCCGAGATCCTGCGCCATAGCGTGGAGCCGGTACAGATGGCGCTGTTCGGCACGATCTGGGTCGAGGCCGAGGTGCTGCGACAGTTGCTGTACGGGCTGGCGCTGGTACTGATCATGCTCGCGCGTCCGTCGGGGCTGTGGCCATCGCCGCGCCGTGAAGACCGGCTGCTGATCGATGGTAACGGCAAGCAGCAGCGGGGCGGCGCATGAGCACGCTGCTGTCGGTTACGCATGCATCGAAGCGTTTCGGCGGCTTGCAGGCGCTGTCCGGCGTCAGCCTGTCCATCGCGCGCGGCCATATTCACGGCCTGATCGGCCCCAACGGTGCCGGCAAGACCACCTGCTTCAATGTGATCACCGGGCTGTACCAGCCTGATGAGGGCGAGTTCATGCTCGATGGCCGTGCCTATTCGCCGTCGGCACCGCATCGCGTCGCACAGGCCGGCATTGCGCGCACCTTCCAGAACATCCGTCTGTTCGGCGACATGAGTGTGCTCGAAAACGTGATGGTCGGCCGACATGTACGCACGCACCAGGGCGTGCTGGGCGCAATCCTGCGCCATCGCGCCGCGCGCGATGAAGAAGCGCAGATCAGGCTGCGCGCGCTTGAGCTGCTGGCATTCGTCGGTATCGCACCGCTGGCGCACCGTACCGCTCGCACTCTGTCTTATGGAGACCAGCGCCGGCTGGAGATTGCACGCGCACTGGCCACCGAGCCGCTGCTGCTGGCACTTGATGAGCCGGCCGCCGGCATGAACGCGACCGAGAAAGAAGCCTTGCGCGAGCTGCTGACCCGCATACGTGACAGTGGCACGACCATCCTGCTGATCGAGCATGATGTGAAACTGGTGATGGGCCTGTGTGACCGCATTACCGTGCTCGACTACGGCAAGGTGATCGCCGATGGACCGGCCGACGCGGTGAAAAAAGATCCAGCCGTCATTGCCGCTTACCTTGGCAAGGAGGCCGCATGAGCGGAAAGACACCGTTGCTGGACGTACGCGGCTTGTCGGTGGCGTTTGGTGGCATCGAGGCCGTGCGCGGCATTGATGTCGAGGTGCATGCCGGCGAGGTGGTCACGCTGATCGGTGCCAATGGTGCAGGCAAGACAACCACGTTGAAGGCCATTACCTCGACCTTGCCGCGCGCGCGTCGCAGTGGCCAGGTGAGGTTCGACGGTCAGTCGATCGACGCCATGCCCGCTCACGCACTGCCCGGGTTCGGGCTGGCGATGGTGCCCGAGGGACGTGGCGTGTTTGCGCGAATGACCATCCGCGAGAATCTGCTGATGGGCGCCCATGTGCGTGATGATCCGGAACAGATCGATGCCGATATCGAGCGCTGGTTCGGGATCTTCCCGCGGCTCAGGGAGCGCTCGGCCCAGCTTGCAGGCACCCTGTCCGGTGGCGAGCAGCAGATGCTCGCGATGGCGCGCGCGCTGATGAGCCAACCGAAACTGCTGCTGCTCGACGAGCCATCGATGGGCCTGTCGCCGATCATGGTCGAGCGCATCTTCGAGGTAGTTCGCGAGATCGCAGCGCAGGGTGTGACGATCCTGCTGGTCGAGCAGAACGTGCGCCAGGCACTGACCGTGGCCAATCGGGGTTATGTAATGGAGAGCGGGCGCATCGCGTTCAGCGACAGCGCCCCGGTCTTGCTGCAGGATGACAGGGTGATGGCTGCCTATCTGGGTGGCTGACGCGAGCGTCAGGCACGTCGCGTGCGGCGCGGCACGACCGCGTCGAAATGTCCGGACTGGTCAAAGATCATCGCGAAGCGCGTGCCTTTGCCGTAGTAGTGATAGGTCGGCTCACCGTCGATGCCGGGAGCGACGATGGCAATGCGCAGCCCGCAGTTTTTTTCATTGTTGATCTTGTCGACCAGCTTGCCGATCGCATGATGCATCGCAGGCAGCGCGTCATCGCGCTGTATGGTCGGGTCAAGGCGATTCAGGAAGGAGCGACAGTCATCGACGTCGGCCGCATGCTCGGTTTCATAGTCACCCGTTGCGTGCTGCATCAGCGAGATCAGCAGGCAGTCGTTGTGGCCGCCGCCACCGTTCTTCACCACATCAAAGCCGTTGGCATCCAGCCAGGAGTGCAGCTTTTCTGTATTGATCATCTGCTGCTCGTAATCCGATATCGTCGGTGATGCAGAGGCTGCATTGTTGCCTTGGTACGCCAGGCTTTCGCGCTTCGCTTGCTCCACCAGCTCGTCTTCCGTGACCGCGTTGTACTGTACGGACTCATTTTCCTGCTGGGCAAGACTGGCCAGAATTGCCTCGGCCAGCGCTGCATCGTCGGCCGCTTGCATCGCTGTCGAATCGCCGCTGGACAACGCGGCGCGCTGCTGGTCGGTCAGGAATGGTGAGCGAGAGTGGGGGGAGGTAGGCTTCATGGGAACTCCGAACAGAAGGCATCTGAGTGATGCGGACACTCGGATTTCGTGAAGCATGGTGCTCGATAGTTCCTGCAAAGGCCGCAGCCGGCCAAGCTGAGTTGTGGGGGCGGGCGCTTGTCTGGCAGTGGCATAATTCGAGCGCTATCGGGGGGCATTTCTCGCCGCCGGGGCACAGCCTCCAATCCGCTGATTCAAGCCGTCATCGCCCCACATGAAAATCTACAGTTACTTTCGCAGCTCAGCTTCGTACCGCGTCCGGATCGCGCTGAACCTGAAGGGTCTTGCGTACGACATCGTCCCGGTACACCTGCTGCGCGACGGTGGTGAGCAGCTGAGTCCGGAATACCGGCAGCTGAATCCGGATGCACTGGTGCCATCGCTGCAGCTCGATGACGGCGCTGTGATCACGCAGTCGCTGGCCATCATTGAATACCTCGAAGAGCGGTACCCGGAGCCTGCGCTGCTGCCCAAAGATGCACTGGACCGCGCCTGGCTGCGCAGCCTCGCGCTGGCCATCGCCTGCGACATTCATCCTCTGAACAACCTGCGTATCCTGCGTTACCTGACCGGCGAGATGCAGCTGTCCGAAGACGACAAGAACCGCTGGTACCGGCACTGGTGCGAGCAGGGCCTGGCCGCGATCGAGCAGGTATTGGCAACAGATGCGCGCGTCGGTCGTTACTGCTATGGCGATACGCCATCGCTGGCCGACTGTTTCCTGGTGCCGCAGGTGGCCAATGCGCAGCGTATGCACTGTAACCTGTCGGCGATGCCAACCGTCATGCGCATCAATGACGCTTGCCTGCAGCTGCCAGCATTCATCGACGCCTCGCCGTCGAAACAGCCAGACGCCGAATGAACAACGGGATGCCGGACGCTCGTCCGCACATCCCGTTTTCCATTGCACCGCGCTTTGCTCAGGTTTTCCTGAAGCGAACCACTTTCTGTCGCTGCTCACCGAGGCCGTCGATCCCGAGGTGCATCTCGTCCCCCGGTGACAGGAACTGCTGCGGCTTCATACCCATGCCCACACCCGGCGGCGTGCCGGTGGCGATGATATCGCCCGGCATCAGCGTGATGAAGCGCGACACATAGCTGACAATCTTTGCGACCGAAAAGATCATCGTTTTCGTGTTGCCGGTCTGGCGGCGTACGCCGTTCACGTCCAGCCACATGTTCAGGCGCTGCGGGTTGGCGATCTCGTCGCGCGTCACCAGCCACGGGCCGACCGGGCCGAAGCCATCGCAGCCCTTGCCCTTGTCCCAGCTGCCGCCGCGCTCGAGCTGGAACGCGCGCTCGGACACGTCATTGACGATGCAATAGCCCGCTACATGCGACAGCGCCTGGCGCTCGCTGACATGATGGGCGCGCGTGCCGATCACGACGCCGAGCTCGACTTCCCAATCCATCTTGGTCGAGTCCTTCGGCTGCATCACGTCGTCATCCGCGCCGGCCAGCGAGGTGATCGCCTTCGTGAACAGGATGGGCTCCTTCGGGATCGGCATGTTCGACTCGGCCGCATGGTCTGAATAATTCAGGCCGATTGCGAGGAACTTGCCGACGCCGGCCACCGGTACACCGAAGCGCGGCTTGCCGCGCACTGCCGGCAGGCTGGCTGGTTTGATGCGCGCCAGCCGCGCCAATGCCTTGTCCGACAATTGTGCCGGCGTGAGGTCATCGATGACACCGGACAGGTCGCGCAGCTTGCCATCGGCATCGATCAGGCCGGGCTTCTCACGGCCGGGGCGGCCATAGCGTACGAGCTTCATTGTTATCGTCTCCGTAAAAATTTTTCATTGTCACCGGACGGTGCCGCAATGCCATCGTCGCGGAGATTATCGGTGATAATCCTGACAGTAAATCCCATTGTCTTATTGTTTTCTTGAAGGCCATCTTATGAAAACCGGATTCCGCTTCCTGACCCTCGCGTCGGCCCTCGCATCGGTGCTGGCGATGTCGCCCAGCTTTTCTGCCAACAGCGACAAGGACTTCATCATCGTGCCGGCCGAGAAAATCGTCTGGAAAGACGCCGGTGCCGGTGCCAAGGTGGCCGTCATTCATGGTGACCCGTCGCAGCCGGGCATGTATGTGATCCGCGCGTTCTTCCCGGCCGGCGTGATGAGCGCGCCACATTTCCATGGCGAAGATCGTCACATCATCGTCGTCGAAGGTACCTGGAATGCCGGTACCGATGACAGCTGGGATCCGCAATCGACCACACCGCTGAAGGCCGGTACCTACATGTTCCATCCAGCCGGCGCCGTTCATTATGATGGTTCGATCACGGACAAGCCTGCGATGGTGCAGATCGTCGGCATGGGTCCCAGCAAGACCACGTTCCTGTTCCCGAAGGAAGGCAACTTCGGCAAGCCGCGCAAGCTGAACTGAGGCGTACGATCTTGAAAGCAGAAACCAGCATGTCGCAGTCCTCCTCCCTGTTCGTCGCAGTCGTGCTGGCCATCGCAGCCGCCGCCCCCGCGCATGCGGGCTGGGTGTCCTACCAGAAGCGTGCCGATGCCGACGAGCTGTATGACATCAGTTTCGTGTCGAACGAACAGGGGCGCGTGAAATTATGGACGCTGACCAACTTCGCGAAGCCGCTGACCAGCCTCGAAGCGAAGGAGTATGCGTCCGAGAAGACGCTGACCACCATCGACTGCGCCAGTCGCAAGTCGGGGGCCGAGCAAGTGATTCGTTACACCGGCAAGGATGGCAAGGGCGACGTCGTTGGCGACATGCAGACCCCGCTGCGGCTGACCAGCGTGCGGCCGGACAGTACCGATGACGCCCTGCTCCGCGCCATCTGCAAATAAATGCCTGTCTCTTCAGGCCGCTGCTGTCGGCGGCACGGCCCTATCTGGCTGCCTTACTTCAGGATCTTGAACAGGTCGTTGGCGTCATCCGTCCAGACTCGCAGGCCAGGGATGATGGCGGGCATGCTTGCTGCCTCGGCAATGGCAGGTTTCGTAAACAGCTTCTCGCTCGCGGATACGAGGACCCAGTCTGTTTTCAATAAAGGCACTTGGGGTGCATCGGATACCAGTACCGCATGCATGCCCTGGTCCTCGGCCAGTTTCTGCACCACCGGCGCCAGCGACAGATAGCGGTTCGACACATGGAAGGCGATTACGCCGTCGGGCTTCATGTGTCGACGGTAGACGCGCAGCGCCTCGCGCGTGATCAGGTGCACCGGGATCGCATCGCCGGAGAAGGCATCGACCACCAGTACATCGAAACCGTTCGATGGCTCACGCTCCAGGTTCAGCCGTGCATCTCCCAGCACAAGGTCGACCCTTGCCGGCGTTGCGCGCAGGTAGCCAAACTCGGTGCGCGCGACCTTGATGACGGCCGGGTCGAGCTCATAAAAGCGGAAACGGTCACTGACTTCGCCATAAGCTGCCAGCGTGCCAGTGCCAAGCCCGATGACGCCCACATGGCGCGCGTCCTGCATCGCCGTCGCGACCATCAGCCGCCCGACGCCTGACGATGGTCCGTAGTAGGTCGTTGGCTTGTTGCGATTGCTGCCGTCGAGATACTCCTCGCCATGCAGGATCGCGCCATGCGTCAGCCGGCGCACACGGACCTGGCCGTCGCCGACATCGCGCGTCAGCAGCCGGCCATAGAAATTACGCTCGAGCAGGCGCGCGGACTTCAGGTCTGCGGCTACTTGCTGGCCGAGGAAGAGGGCGCAGGCCACGGCCAGCAGCAGTGCGGCGGCCATCAGCTTCCGCGATGGCCGGAATACGACGGCAGCCAGCAGTGCCACCAGCACATAGCCGATGCCCAGTTCGTAGTAGGCCGGCAGCAGCTTCGGCGCACCAAGCCCGACCAGGATGCCGCCCAGCGCGCCGCCGAACGACAGCGCCAGATAGAAACGCGTCAGGTAACGTGGCGCAGGCCGCATTCTCGCCAGCTCGCCATGCAGGAACATGCAGCTGGCGAAGAGGCCCGCGCAATACAAGGGCAGCGCGATCTTCAGGTTCAGTCCGATCTTGTTGTCAGCCAGCCCGTACGCACAGGCATACAGCAACACAAACACCGGTACGATGAACAAGCTCCGCCTGTACCAGCGGTCACTTTCGAAGCACAGCACGAAACTGAACAGGTAGAGCACCAGCGGCAGCAGCCAAAGGAACGGAATCGCAGCGATGTTCTGCGTCAGGTGATTGGTGACGGCCAGCAGCTGCCACGAGCCCATCGCGGACAGCGCGACCCACAGCAACTGCATCGACATGGCCGGCGATGCCGCCGTACCGGCTGCTCCCGTGGTCATGATGCGAGCTGCGCCTGTTTCAGCATTGCCGGATGCTTCGTATGCCTCGTCATTCGCAGCAGCGTGCCTCGGCTTGCCAGCGCTGCGCAGCAGCAGTACCCCGGACAGGATGCACAGCACGACGAAGGTCAGGTAGATGGCCGACCAGACGGACGATTGCCCTTGCAGGGGCAGCTGCGGCTCGATCAGAAAGGGATAGCTGATCAGCGCGACCAGCGACGCGAGGTTAGATAGCGAGAACAAGCGATACACGCGCGCACTGTCACCATGGCGTGCTGCCCATGACTGGATCAGTGGCCCGGTGGTCGACAGCATCAGGTAAGGCAAGCCGACGGTGGCGGCGAGCAGCAGCAGGATGTGGCGGCTCGGATCTTCAACACCGGTCGGTTTCCATGCATCGCCGGCCAGTACCGGCAGGGTGGCGGCACTGGCGATCAGCAGCAATGCATGCAGCGTGACCTGTGCGTTCGGCGCCAGGCGGCGGCTGACAACGTCCGAATACGCATAGCCGAGTAGCAGCAGCGTCTGGAAAAACACCAGGCAAGTCGCCCACACCGCTGCCGAGCCGCCGAACCACGGCAGGATGTGCTTGGACACGATGGGCTGCACAAGAAACAGCAGGAAGGCACTGGAGAAGATGGTGCCGGCATACACGGCACGATTCGCGGCTCGGTTCACGGCAGCCTTTCTTCGTTTATCACCACTGGTCGCATTCGAGTCGGTCCGCGAAAGTAGTTTCTAAAGTGTTACAAGTGGCCGAAATTTAACATACGCCTCGGCGATTCATGACCTGAGCCGACAGTCGCCGCCAGCTAATCCATAGGAAAGTCCAGGAAAATATCTAAAGCCTATAAGCATTGCTGACAGATCATGGTCGATATTCGTAGAATTGATCCCCACAGATGTTTAATAACAATATTGAGGGATTCGTGTCGGCTAATTTCAACGAGCTATCGTCATTTGTCTGGTCCGTCGCTGATCTTCTACGGGGCGACTACAAGCAGTCCGACTACGGCAAGGTCATCCTGCCGTTCACGCTCCTGCGCCGCCTTGACTGTGTCTTGGATAGCACCAAGGCAGTCGTCCTAGCCGAGTTCGACGCGAAGAAGAGTCTCGGCATTGACCTGACAACCTTCCTGACCAAGAAGGCTGGACAGTCGTTCTTCAACACCTCCCAGTTCGACTTCGAGAAGCTGCTGGGTGACCCGTCGAACATCAAGGCGAACCTCACCGCCTACATCAACGGGTTCTCGGAGAACGCTAGGGACATCTTCGAGCGGTATGACTTCTTCAAGGAGATCGACAAGCTCGACAACTGCAACCTGCTGTTCCTGATCGTCCAGAAGTTCGCTGCCATTGACCTGCACCCGGAGGAAGTAAGCAATGCGGACATGGGGCTGGTCTTCGAGGACTTGATCCGCAGGTTTGCCGAACTCTCCAACGAGACAGCGGGTGAGCACTACACCCCGCGCGAGGTGATCCGGCTGATGGTCGACCTTCTGTTCATTGCCGATGACGATGCGCTGACCAAGCCGGGGATTGTCCGCTCGGTATATGACCCGACTGCAGGCACGGGAGGAATGTTGTCCATCGCCGGTGAACATCTGTCACGGCTGAATCCGAAGGCGCGGATGGTCATGTACGGGCAGGAGCTGAACGCCGAGTCCTACGCGATCTGTAAGGCCGATATGCTGATCAAGGGGCAGGACGTCAGCAACATCATCATGGGGAACACCCTGTCCGATGATGGTCATGCAGGGAAGGACTTCGACTATATGCTCGCCAATCCCCCGTTCGGGGTCGAGTGGAAGAAGGTCGAGAAGGAGATTCGCAAGGAGCACGAACAGAAGGGGTTTGCCGGTCGATTTGGACCGGGGCTGCCACGGGTGTCCGATGGGAGCCTGCTGTTCCTGATGCACCTGCTGTCAAAGATGCGCCCCTATGACAAGTCCAAGGACGAGGGCGGGTCGAGGATTGCCATCGTCCTGAATGGCTCCCCCTTGTTCACTGGCGGAGCAGGCTCGGGCGAGTCCGAGATTCGTCGCTGGATCATCGAGAACGACTGGCTCGAAGCCATCGTGGCTCTGCCCACCGACATGTTCTACAACACCGGCATCGCGACCTATGTCTGGCTGCTCACGAACAAGAAGGACGAGGCTCGCAAGGGGAAGGTACAGCTGATCAACGGAGCCGAGTACTACCGGAAGATGAGGAAGTCCCTGGGCAGCAAGCGCAAGGAGCTGGGGGACGAGGACATTGCCCTGATCGGGCAAATCCATGGACGGTTCGAGGAGCTGCGCCATGTGCGTGTCTTGGACACAGCAGGTAGCGTTGTGAGCGAGTCGCTGGAGCCTTCCAGCAAGCCGCTTCCTGAAGCTACTGCGGGCGGTACGGTGGAATCCTTCATGGTGTCCCGTATCTTCGACAACAGCGACTTCGGATACAGCACGATTACCGTCGAGCGGCCGCTAAGGAACGAACAAGGGGAGATCGAGAAGGACAAGAAGGGCAGGGCCAAAGCCGATGCCAAACTGCGGGATACCGAGAACGTACCGCTGAATGAGGACATCGAGGCTTACTTCGAGCGGGAGGTGCTGCCTCATGTACCCGATGCATGGATCGACCAAGACAAAACCAAGGTCGGCTACGAGATTCCGTTCAACCGGTTCTTCTACCAGTACACGCCACCAAGGCCGCTGGAGGAAATTGATGAGGAACTGAAGGCTGTGACCGGCGAGATTCTCGCGTTGCTCCAAGAGGTGGTTGCGTGAAGTACAAGCCCTATCGGGGCTACAAACCCTCTGGGGTGGAGTGGCTTCACGAAGTGCCAACAGACTGGGAGTTGCGAAAAATCCGCTACTGCGCTGACTTGAATCCTTCAAAGGCAGAAGCCGCTGGCTTGCCCAGAGATATGGAGGTTTCGTTCATCCCGATGGAGGCAATCGGGGATGATGGAACAATCGTATTGGATCGAACAAAGCCGATCGGTGAGGCTGAGTCTGGCTATACCTACTTTCGGGAAAACGACATCACGATTGCCAAGATCACTCCTTGCTTCGAAAACGGCAAGGGTGCTCTCATGACTGGACTGGTGAACGGCCTTGGATTCGGCACAACCGAGCTTATCGTCGTTCGTGCGAAGGAGGACACTGATCCTCGATTTCTTCAATGGCTATTTCGCTCAAGTGTCTTCCGTAAAATCGGAGAGGGATTCATGTATGGGGCGGGCGGCCAGAAGCGTGTGCCTGACGATTTTGTACGTGACTTCCCCATGGCTTGTCCCAGTGTTTCAGAGCAGCGAGCCATAAGTGTCTTCCTCGACCGCGAAACCGCCAAGATCGACACCCTGATCGCCAAGCAGGAGAAGCTGATCGAACTCCTCAAGGAGAAGCGGCAGGCCGTTATTTCCCATGCGGTGACCAAGGGGCTCGATCCGACTGTGCGGATGAAGCCGAGTGGGGTGGAGTGGCTGGGGAATGTTCCAAGCCATTGGAGTGTTGTAAAAAGTAGAAGATACTTTTCGCAAAGAAAAGATCGTGCGCTTGAGGGGGATCGGCAACTAACCGCATCGCAGAAATACGGAGTGATTTATCAGGAAGACTACATGGCACTTGAAAACTCAAGAGTTATGCAGGTCATTACCGGCTCTGAGATACTGAAACATATTGAGCCGAACGACTTTGTAATAAGCATGCGTAGTTTCCAAGGCGGGCTTGAGTGGTCAAGTCTTAGGGGCAGTGTTAGTTCTGCTTATGTGGCCTTAATTCCCTCAAATGAGGTGCATGGAACGTTCTTTTCATTTCTTTTTAAAAGTCAGCCTTACATCCAAGCCTTGCAAAGCACCTCAAATTTGGTGAGAGATGGTCAGGCCCTCAGATACGATAATTTTGTGCAGGTTGACCTGCCCTTGCCTCCAATCGACGAACAGGCGGCGATTGCAAAGTTTATTAAAACTGAGGTAGAAAAAATAGACCGCCTTGCCTTAAAAGCTAAACAAGCCATCGCACTTCAGAAAGAACATCGAGTTGCGCTTATCTCTGCTGTCGTCACAGGAAAGCTAGACGTTCGAGATGCTGCTGTTGATCTCCAAGAAGCCGCTTAAATAAATCACGTTGGTTAATAAAATAACAGGACAAAGCGAGTGAGCAGCCCGCACAAGGAAATCCATTTTGAGACTGACATCGCCAACCATCTAGCCTCTCAAGGGTGGCTCGAAGGCGATCCAGCACAATATGACCGCGAGCTGGCTTTGTACTCAGAGGATGTTATTGGATGGCTGCAAGACACTCAGCCGAAGACATGGGAGAAGCTCAAGGCTGCCGGTAATGGATCGGCTGAGAAGCTCCTACTGGGTCGGCTGGCGCAGGTGCTGGACAAGGAGGGTTCCCTGCACGTCCTCCGACAGGGATTCAAGGATGTCGGGTCAGGCAAGATCGATATGTGCCAGTTCCGACCGGCGCAGGGGATCAACCCGGAGACGCTGGAGAGATACCAGCTCGTTCGCTGCCGGGTGGTACGCCAAGTCCGGTACAGCCTCTCCAACGAGAACTCGATTGATCTGGTCTTCTTCATCAACGGCATTCCGGTCGCGACTGCCGAGCTAAAGACTGACTTCACCCAGTCCATCGAAGACGCAAAGAACCAGTACCGCAACGACCGACATCCTAGAGAGCCGGGAGCCAAGCGTGAAGAGCCGCTGCTGGCCTTCAAGCGCAGGGCACTGGTTCACTTTGCGGTATCGACGGATGAAGTGTGGATGACCACGGAGCTGAAGGGCAAGAGCACCTACTTCCTGCCCTTCAACCAAGGTAACCATGGCGGTGCAGGGAATCCCCCGAACCCCAGTGGCTACCGGACTGCGTACTGGTGGGAGCGGGTGCTCCAGCGGGATGCGTGGCTGAACATCGTGGGACGCTTCATCCATCTGTCGCGAGAGGAGCGGAAGGACGAGCAGGGGAAGAAGACAGTCAGCGAGAAGCTCATCTTCCCTCGATTCCACCAATGGGAGGCCGTCACCCAGCTGCTGGAAGCCGCGAAGACCGAGAGGGCAGGGCAGAAGTACCTGATCCAGCACTCCGCAGGCTCTGGGAAAACCAACTCCATTGCATGGCTGGCGCACCAGCTATCGAGCCTGCATGACGCGGCGGATGCCAAGGTGTTCTCATCGGTGGTGGTCATCACCGACCGGACGGTGCTGGATCAGCAGCTTCAGGACGCGATCTACCAGTTCGAGCACAAGCTGGGCGTGGTGTGCCGTGTGACCAATGACGGTGTGAAGTCCGCGCAGTTGGCACAGGCACTGAAGGATGGTGTCCCGATCATCATCGTCACGATTCAGACGTTCCCGTTCGTGCTGGAGGCAATCCAAGCCGATACGTCCCTCAAGAATCGGACGTTTGCCATCATTGCTGATGAGGCGCACTCGTCGCAGACTGGAGCTGCAGCCCGCAGGCTGAGGCAAGTACTGACCTCGGAGCAGATCGAGGAAGGGGAAGAAATCAGCGTGGACGAGCTGCTGGCCGCCGAGATGGCTGCGCGCCCCCAGGCCAAGACCCTGAGCTACTTCGCGTTCACTGCCACGCCCAAGGCGAAGACCATGGAGTTGTTCGGTCGGCTTCCCGATCCGACCCAGCCGCAGTCCGAATCCAATCTTCCGGCTCCGTTCCATGTGTACTCGATGCGTCAAGCCATCGAGGAGGGTTTCATCCTTGATGTGCTGAAGAACTACACGCCCTACAAGCTGGCCTTCAAGCTCGCCCATAATGGGCAGGACTACGACAGCGAGGAAGTAGACCAGAGCGAGGCAATGAAGTCGCTGATGCGCTGGGTGAGGCTCCATCCGTACAACATCAGCCAGAAGGTACAGATCATCGTCGAGCACTTCCGCGCTCATGTGGCATGGCGGTTAGGGGGCAAGGCCAAGGCAATGGTAGTCACGGCCTCCCGCAAGGAAGCGGTGCGCTACAAGCTGGCGATCGACAAGTTCATCAAGACGCAAGGGTACAAAGAGCTCGATACGCTGGTGGCATTCTCCGGCGAGGTGCTTGATTCGGAGAGCGGACCGAATCTCTTCACCGAAAACAACATGAACCCCGGACTTAAGGGACGCGACCTGCGGGAGGCGTTCGACACCGAGGAATTCCAGATTCTGCTGGTCGCGAACAAGTACCAGACCGGCTTTGACCAGCCAAAGCTGGTCGCGATGTACGTGGATAAGAAGCTTGCCAGCGTGGCGGCTGTGCAGACATTGTCCCGCCTGAACCGCACTTGTCCGGGCAAGGATCAGACGTATGTGATCGACTTCGTGAATGACCCGGAGGACATCAAGGAGGCGTTCCAGCCGTTCTATGAAACAGCCGAGCTGTCCGGGGTGTCTGATCCCAACCTGATCCACGACCTCCAGACCAAGCTGGACGCGAGCCGCATCTACACGCCTGAGGAGGTGGAGGGGCTGGTACTGGCCTACTTCAAGAAGCAGCAGAAGGAGATGCAGGCCAAGATCGCTCCTGCGGTGGATCGGTATCGGGTACGGCTTGAGGAGGCTCTGGAGGAAGACAACAAGGAAGCACTAGACGAGCTGGAGATGTTCCGCAAGGACATTGGTGGTTTTGTTCGCGCCTACGACTTCCTGTCCCAGATCGTGGACTACGCCGATACCGATCTGGAGAAGCGCGCAATCTTCTACAAGCACCTGCTGCCTTGGCTGAAAGGTGGCCGGGTACCGACGAAGATTGATCTGTCAGAGGTGCAGCTTACCCACTACAAGCTTAGTGATCGCGGCAAGCAGGCGATCAAGCTCGACAGCGGCAGCGATGAGTACAAGTTGCAACCGCTAACGGGTTTGGGTTCTGGCAAGCCCCATGATCCGGAGGTGGCCTTGTTGGCGCAGATCGTCGAGAAAATGAACGATCTGTTTGAGGGAGATTTGACGGATGCTGATCTGCTGGCTCTGGCCAGCCATGTCGGCGGGAAGATGATGGAGAACGAGACGCTGAAGGAACAGGCGGCGGCGAATACCAAGGCGCAGTTCTTCGCCAGTCCCGACTACAAGGCGGTCATGCTGGAGTCGGTGGCCGATGTCCTCGACAAGTATCAGGAAATGGGGAAGCAAGTTCTGAACAGCACGAAAGTCCAAGATGGTCTTGCCGAGCTGTTGCTGGAGCTGGTCTATGCAGGGTTTGCGAGGCAGCAGGAGCGCGATTCGGAGGGTAGGGGTTCAGCCTGATCCGGCTATCTCGCGCGGGGTGTGTCGGGATGGTGGTCCCGCCGACAGGAATCGAACCTGTATCTAGCGCTTAGGAGGCACTCGTTCTATCCATTGAACTACGGCGAGATACACTGCTTTGCCACTTTTCCGGTGACATCCGGCCTGTGCCGCTCATTCTGCATCGTCGTGTACTGGCGATTGAATGATACAGATTGATACGAGCAAAGATACAAATGGAGATTGTAGCAGAGCACGTGCCGCGGAATTTTCGCGACTTCCCGTCAGTGTCTCCCGGAGACGGTCTGACAAAACGGATCGTGTTGCCGGTAGCGGCTCCTGTATGGGGTCGAGCGCCGTAAAACGGTCAGGCACGATGGCTGGCGACCGCGAGTGTCTTCGAAGCTATACTTGTTCATCAGCGTTGACTTGCCGAGCGTAGGATGGCGCTGAGAGTGTTGGTTACCGTTACAGCTTCGCGTTGCAGATGGCTGTCGGCCGGGGGTGGCATTATTGCCCGGGCAGTGATATCGTTTTCAATAATTTAATTATCCAAATAAGAATTCCGCCATGGGCACGCACTCCACCGGGCAATCAGCGAAGCAGCCACCGTGGCTGCGGAGGCTCATGCTGCCTGCGTACCGTGTGAAAGATGCGGCTCGCTACGCACGCGTGTCACCCCAAACGATACTCAACTGGCAGCGAACTCAGGGTGACAGGCCAACGATCTCGCACCGGGAGGATGGCCGGTCGTTGTCATACCTTCAGCTGATCGAGCTCGCCGTTGTCGCTGCGATGCGCGAAGCCGGTGTGTCCCTCGCAGCGATACGAAGCGCAAGGGAATACATGGCGCAACGTTTGACAGCGGAATACCCGTTTGCCGAGCATAGTTTCAAAACTGATGGCAAGCAGATCTTGATGAATCTGACCGACTTTGAGAAAAACGAGTCGCCAGACAAGCTGATTGTTGTCAGTAAAAACGGCCAGCTTGGCTGGAGGCCTATCCTCGACGACCGGCTCAAGGAGTTCGAGTACAGCAAGGGTCTTGCTGTGAGATGGAATTTGGCTGGAAAGCATTCCCCGGTGAGCATCGATCCTCAGGTGTCGTTCGGCGCGCCTGCCGTCCGAGGAATCCCTACGTGGACGATCAAGGGTCGCCTTGACGCCGGAGAGACTGTCGAGGAAATCGCCGAGGACTTTATCCTTGACCCGTCTGAAGTGAGAGAAGCACTTCAGTTCGAAGGCGTTGATGTAGAAAAAATCAAAAGCCCTGAGTGGAGCCACTGACCCTTTACTTTGATCGCAACGTGGGTCGGCGCCTCCCCGAGGCGCTCCGACTACTTGAGCTTCCCATGGTGAAGAAAAATGTCATCCATCACCATAGTTCAAAACATGAGTTGGGTCTGAAAAACAAAGGGAAATCCGAGCCCTTGTTTTCCCATGACGAGACGGACGACAAGTGGCTGGAATATGTCGGCAAACAGCAGTGGATTGTGTTCAGCCAGGACCGGAAATTTCACAAAGAAGGTTACGAGAGTGAGATGTTCGCGATAAAACAATTCAATATCGGCTGCTTTTACCTCTGGGGTGCTGACGCACGCACACATGAGAAAGCTTCGGTTTTTCTCAAAGCGTACGACCGTATTCTCGAGGCCGTCCAGACGACGCAAAAGCCATTCATCTACGATGTGATGAAATCGGGACGGCTGGTGCAGATTGGCGTGCGCTAGTCGGTCGAATGCTGACTCGAATCTTTCTGGTCGACAGGAATCACCGAGCATTTCGAAAGGATAAGCCATAGCGAGCTCGCTGCGGCTGGCGGCCTAATTTTCCGCATGTATCCAGATAGTCATTGATGGCAGCTTCGAATTCTTTTTTCAACAAGGATCGGGAGTTGGCTTCGTAAGTGATTAAATCATCGATGAACCGGATTTTTCCCCGGTAGATTCGGCGCTCCACATCAAACTCAACGGATCCTTTGAAGTTTTTGTAAGTCAGTGAAGGTGTAACAGCTGAAGAAAAGTTTGGATATGGCATCGTTCCTATCCTGCTTGTGGAAAAAATTCTTGATTAGTAATGCGAGATGCCTTCGCTGACTGGTGGCGACCATGTTTTTCGATGGCGGCTTGCCTCTCGCGGTTCTGCAGCTGTACTCTGTCCGATTTTGCAACAGCTTTGACCGGATTAAGCTTTTGCATGTGCAGATCTTCTATTGGTCGCGTGGGGATACCGCCTCGGTGTCTTGCCAGCGCAACTTTCAAGTGGCGGGGTCGGTACAATAGCGCGCTTTCTCTCCTGTTCCGACGCACCAATCGGTGCGCCCAACCGACCATGGCTGTCCTTTCTCTTTCCGATGCCCAGCTCGCGTTTGGCCATGTGGCCTTGCTCGACCATGCCGAACTGTCGCTGGAGGCAGGCGAGCGTGTCGGGCTGATTGGCCGCAACGGCACTGGTAAATCATCGCTGCTGAAAATCATTGCGGGGCAGGGCAAGCTCGACGATGGTCAGCTGGTCATGCAGCAGGGCTTGCGCATTGCGTACGTCGAGCAGGAGCCGACTTTCGATGCGGATGACAGTATTTTTGCGGCGGTGGCTGCCGGTGTCGCCGACATCCAGGCCTTGCTGAGCGAGTACGACAGTCTCGCAGCCAACATGGGCAGCGGTGACGATGCGACGCTGATGGAGCGCATGCATCAGGTGCAGGCGCAGCTGGATGTGGTCGATGGCTGGAACCTGTCCAACCGGGTCGAGACCACCTTGCAACGCCTGAGCCTGGATGGCCAGCGCATCATCAGCACCCTGTCGGGCGGCATGAAGAAGCGCGTCGCGCTGGCGCGCGCGCTGGTGGCTGCGCCCGATGTGCTGGTGCTGGACGAGCCGACCAACCATCTGGATTTCTCATCGATTGCATGGCTGGAAGGCTTGCTGCGCGAATTCCGTGGCAGCCTGCTGTTCATCACGCATGACCGCAGCTTCCTCGACAACATCGCGACCCGTATCGTCGAGCTGGACCGTGGCCGCATCCTGTCCTACCCGGGCAACTTCAGTGCGTATCAGGTGCGCAAGGCCGACCAGCTGGCAGTGGAAGCGATCGAGAACGCAAAATTCGACAAGGTGCTCGCGCAGGAAGAGGTCTGGATACGCAAGGGCGTGGAGGCACGCCGCACCCGCAACGAGGGTCGTGTGCGGCGGCTGGAAGCGCTGCGCGAGGAGCGCTCGCGCCGCCGTGAGCAGCAGGGCCAGGTGAAAATGGAAGTCGCGGCCGGCGAGCGCTCCGGCAAGATCGTCGCCGAGCTGATCGATGTGAACAAGGCCTATGAAGGGCGCGCGATCGTGCGCGACTTCAGCGCGATCCTGATGCGTGGTGACAAGGTCGGCCTGATCGGCGTCAATGGTGCCGGCAAGACGACCCTGCTGAAACTCATTCTCGGCGAGATCGCGCCGGACAGCGGTACCGTGCGCCAGGGCAGCAAGCTGCAGGTCGCTTACTTTGACCAGATGCGCGAGCAGTTGAATGATGAAGCGACGCTGGCCGACACCATCTCGCCGGGCAGTGACTGGGTCGAGATCAATGGCCAGCGCAAGCATGTGATGACGTATCTTGGCGACTTCCTGTTCGCGCCCGAACGCGCTCGCTCGCCAGTGAAATCGCTGTCGGGTGGCGAACGCAATCGCTTGCTGCTGGCACGCTTGTTCGCGAAGCCAGCCAATGTGCTGGTGCTGGACGAGCCGACCAATGACCTCGATATCGACACGCTGGAATTGCTCGAGCAATTGCTGGAGGAGTATCAGGGCACGGTATTCCTGGTCAGCCATGACCGCACCTTCCTCGATAACGTCGTCACGCAAGTCATCGTTGCCGAAGGCGGCGGTCTGTGGCGCGAATATGTGGGCGGGTACAGCGACTGGGAGCGTGTGCGCAAGCCACTGCCCGACGTCGGGTCGGACAAGCCCGCGCCGAGGCCTGACAAGTCGGTCAGCGACAAGGCATCGAAAGCGGACGCCCCGGCCGCTGCACCGGCCACTGCAGCGGCGAAGCCGAAAAAGCTCAGCTTCAAGGAGCAGCGCGAACTCGAACAGCTGCCGCAACAGATTGCCGATCTCGAGACCGAGCAGGCCAGCATATCGGCGCGGCTCGCCGATCCTGATTTGTATCGCAAGGAGCCGGGCGAAGTGCAGCGCCTGAACCAGCGCTTCGCAGACATTGATGATGCGCTGATGATGGCACTGCAGCGCTGGGAAGAAATCGAGGCGCGCGCGAAAGGCGCGTGATCGGCTTCATCGCAGCCGCCTGCCAGCGCTGCTCAGTTCAGCTTGCGGGTCGCCGCCCGTAACTCGGGCAGGCGTGCGCGTACTGACTCGGCATCGCTCGCCCTCGGGCAACGTTCCAGATAGGCCTCCAGGTCCTGCAAGGCGGCTTGCGGGCAATCCAGGCTCGCATAGGCCAGCCCGCGGTCGCGGCGCTCGCTGATCTCTTCGGGCAGCAGGATCACCAGTCGCTGCTGCACATGCAAGTATTCCTTCCAGTGCGGATGCTCGGCATAAAGCGCCTTCAGGTTGCGCAGCATGCGCACCAGGATCTGGCGCGGCGTCGCATCGGCGAGGTAGCTGGCCAGCGGCGGGTCATTGGCCTCGCGGCCATGGATGAAATACGGCTCCAGCCTCTCCTCGATGTCTTCGCGTGACAGGCTGGCTCCATTGAACGGGTCGAGGATGATGTCGCCGTTCTTGACCGAGATCTTCATCAGGAAGTGGCCGGGGAAGGAAATGCCCCTCACGTCCAGGCCGATCTGCTGTGCCAGTTCGATATAGATGATCGCCAGCGAGATTGGAATGCCGCGGCGCGTGGCCAGTACTTTGTTCAGGTAGCTGTTGGCGGGGTTGTAATAATCGTTCAGGTTGCCGGCAAAGCCGAGCTCCTGATAAAAGTAATTATTGAGAATACGCAGCTTCGGAATTTGCGCGATGTCGGCCGGCAGGCGCCGCCGCAGCCGCGCGGCGAGCTTGTCGAGTTCGAGCTGGCAGGCGGTCAGGTCCAGGCCCGGGTCCTCATCTTGCGCAATGCTCAGCGCCGCCTCGAACAGCGGAATCTGTTCATCGTCGTGTACCAGCGAAGCGAAATAATCGAGGGCCTTGATCATCGTCGTGTCATTGTCCCTGCCGTCTGATGCCCGGCGTTGCGTCGTTCTGCATCGCGAGGCCCGCCACTGCCTTGTCCCATCCCGGCTTGTGTTGCCCGTCAGTGCGACTCGCGCCGGAAATCACGGAAGCGAAAACCCATTGCCCACAGCGCGCCGAAGTACGCGACACCGCACAGCATGATCACACCGCCCAGGGTCGCGATACGCAGCCACGGGCTGGCATGCAGCGCAATCCAGTCAAACTTGCTGCCTGCCCACAGCCCCACGCCCGCCAGCAACAGCAATGCGCCTGCCAGCTGCACGAAGAACATCACCCATCCGCGTCCTGGCAGGTAAATGCCCTTCTTTCGCAGCATAACGTAAAGAAAGGCTGCATTGGCGGTTGCGCCGAGCCCGATCGACAAGGCCAGTCCTGCGTGTGCGATCCACGGGACAAAGACAAGGTTCATCAGTTGCGTCGCGATCAGCACGCCGATCCCGATCTTTACGGGCGTGCGTATGTCCTGCTTCGCATAGAAGCCGGGCGCAAGGATCTTGACCAGGATGAGCCCCATCAACCCGACGCCATAGGCGACCAAGGCACGTGCTGTCATCGTGACCGACAGCGGATCGAATTTCCCGTAATGGAAAAGCGTCGTCGTGATCGGCTCCGACAGCACCATCAGCGCTATGGCCGCCGGTGCCGCCAGCAGGAAGGTCAGGCGCAAGCCCCAGTCCAGCAACGATGAATACTCTGTCGTATCGCCCAGCGCATGCGCTTTGGACAGGCTGGGCAGCAGAATAGTGCCGAGCGCGACGCCGAGCAGACCGGTCGGCAATTCCATCAGCCGGTCCGCATACGACAGCCATGACACGCTGCCATCGGCCAGGTGCGAAGCAATA
>JACCDI011573245.1_pt1 | contig 24375 bp, 18 predicted proteins | sample 7442791 | NCBI WGS metagenome assembly JACCDI01 (sample SAMN15323434, study PRJNA562643) | freshwater metagenome | isolation source: river surface water | place: USA:Blue River Watershed | collected 2017-08-15
CAACTACCTTCCAGGTTGCAGGGTGATAAGCATTCAACTTGGTGAAGCGCGGGTAATAGTCCAGAAAATCACTCAGAAAACTAGCCCCAACTATCAATGGCACCATGCACAACAACAAATACCAGTAGACTTTAGAATGGTGATTTTTTAGTGAAACCCCGTAGAAGGGTTGATCTCTACCACTCAAAACCCAAATTAACAACAAAGGTATAACCAGGTACAACCATCTGAACACATCGTTAAAGACCATGCCATTGAGTTTGGCTTGACTGGAGTCTGATATAGAAGCCACCCAATAATGATGACGGTACATGACAGCTCGTATTGCAAAAATAAAAAAGCTGGCAAAAAGCAATACCAAAAAACCAGGCTTAGTCCAGTAGCTATAATTCTTCGTAAACATGCTAAAAAGCAAATAGGCAAATACTGTATGTACCGCATACAAAGCGACGAAAGCAAAATATTCGGTAGCACCACTGCAATTATTGATCATTTCCTGCAGGCCCATGCCATAATTGATATAAACACTGATACCACAAAACACCATCAAAACCAGCCAGTGCACCCAATGCTGAGCAAGTACAAATGATTTTAACTGTTGTATTATTATTTTCATACGACTAACAAATTGCACCCACGGGTATCGCTGTAGTCGATGCGACCAAGGATTTCGAAGCGACCATCCTCATAAACCTTTCCCAGATCAGATGTACCAATAAATGAACAGGATTGAAGGTTGGCCAGATCACAAACATTGACGACCCCGTGTCTATTGACTATTGGCGGGGAAAAAGGATCATTAATTTCACGCACTGTGATTTTCATCTGAGGCGGACAGGTATATAAACCATCGGCCAGAGAATAGGCTTGCGACAATAGTTCCGTCATACCATACTCTCCTCCTACTGCAGAAACTCCAAATGCCTTTTTTAACACATCGTGTAGTTCATGTCTTGTAATTTCTTTTCTCTTACCCTTCATTCCACCTGTTTCAATAATGTGTGTATGTTTCAGGTCCATTTGAAACTGTTCTGCCATATCGAGTAAGGCATAGGTAACACCCCATAGAATCGTAGGAATTTTTTCTACCTCATTGATAAGCAACTGCTGGTACAAAGCATCCAAATCATACAAATAAAAGGCAGATTGCGAATACTGACTGTTTGAAATAAAATGGTTAACCTGGTAGACCAAAGAAGATTGCTGGCGTTCCAAATAAGAAGGCAAAAGGGCTAAATGACAATACTCACTGGAATTTCCCAACACATGAGAAAATGAACGAATAAATGCCTCTTCGTAACGTTGAGGTGAATCAAGAAAATGCCTGCTAACACCGATTCCAGTTGTGCTGCTGCTTTCAAAGACCATACTTGGCACGAAGGCATCTGTCTTTACTTCGAAATTTTTAAAAAACTCTATAGGCAGATAGGGAATCTCGGTCACTTTATTTACATTTGCTACATCTGTTTGCAGGTGGTTCAGAAACGACCGGTACACTTGACAATGCTCACTTTGGTATTTGAATACTTCAAGGGCCACAGCATCAAAAGTAGACTGATTGACAGTATCCACCATAGCTTTCAGACCTTTTATATCCATGCTTCAAAAATATATCTTTTTAATTGGAATTGTATGGCTCGCAGGGTGCAAAACCGAAGATTTCGGATTTCCTGAGGAACCTGTCATTACCTTTAAGAGCATGGAACAATATAAATTAAACGGAATTGACTCAGCCGTTGCTATTGAAATCGATTACACTGATGGTGATGGTGATATCGGACTGGAAGCTTCGGATTCTCTTCCTCCATTTCAGTTCGGTGGTCCGAACTTTTACAATTTACATATTACAGTCTGGGAAGTCAATAACGGCATTTCAAAACCATTATTAATTCCATCGACTACTGATACAATAAACTTTAACGACCGCATAAAAACACTAACTCCAAGCGGTAAAAACAAGGCCATTTACGGCACTATAAAACTCAACCTCAACGCTAAACCTTATTTTAGCTTAAGTCCGGATTCGATGTTTTACAAAATACGAATCACCGACAGAAAACTGCACCGCAGCAATGAGATAAGCACCCCCGTAAAGCCATTTGTATTTTAAGTTAAAGTATGAGCATCAAAAAAAAGTACCTGAGTATTATTATCTTTCTTGCAATGGCGAGTGTATATGGACAAACGCCTATCAATACTTTTAAAAAATCTTCTGATACTGCAATAAAATATCCTGCGGGCATTAAAAAAAGTGCTGATAAAGATTTGCTTCTGCAAGCCTTAAAGGAGAAAAACAAAGAACTTGAAACAATTAAAGTTCAGAGTCAGGCTGCCCACCTCGACGACTTAATGCACCACAAAGAAAGAGATGTTTTTATTACTGGCATTGCTTTTTTATTAGCTTTGGTACTTGTCACATATTTCTTATACAATAAAAGAGTTAAACATCACGACAAAACATTATCAAGCATTAGTCAGTACCAATCGCATGAACTTAGATCGCCTTTAGTAAAAATAATGGGACTGGTTGATGTCATTAAACAGTCTAAAGAAATCACGAATCCTGAAACCATTCGTCAGCTTGCAATGCTTGAAAAAGCGAGCGAGGAATTAGATACAGCCATCCACAAAATTGTCAAGCGCGCTGAAACATCGCGAGATGAGACGGAAAATATATAAGAAATTATACCTTGGAGCGCAGGTCCGACAGAAAGTAACCGGCATTGCTGAGACCGGCCTGTAAAGTCTTATTCGCAATAAATTAATGATTATATTGTGCTGCTTGCACATCGAAGTTCATTCTCCGGACAATCAACCGGCATCGCTGAGGCCGGCCTGTAAAGTCTTATTCGCAATAAATCAATGATTATACTGTGCTGCTTGCACATCGAAGTTCATTCTCCGGCTGATTCCTGATTCCTATTTCCTGAAAAAAATCAGAATTTATTCTTCCACATCATGCTCTCTACAGGGCGGATGGTACGGGTGTTATATTTAGCGTTTTTCTTTTTGTTGTACATGGTTTTCACGTCACCATTAACAACAAAATAGATCAGCTGACCGATAGGCATACCGTAATAGATTCTCACTGGCTGTGCTACACTTATTTCTAATGTCCAAGTATTACAAAATCCTACATCGCCTTTTCCAGCAGTGGCGTGAATATCAATACCTAAACGACCGGTGCTGCTTTTTCCTTCTAAGAAAGGCACATGCGCATGGGTCTCAGTGTACTCTTCGGTTACACCTAAGTACAAAACCCCTGGCTGAAGAACATACCCTTCCTGTGGAATTTCAAAATGCTCAATTTTATTATGCGCTTTTGCATCCAGAACTCTGTCTTTGTAGGTCGCCAGGTATCTGCCTAAGTGCACATCATAGCTATTAGTTCCCATACATTCAGGTCTGTAAGGCTCGATTAAAATCGTTCCTTTTTCTATTTCTTCAAGAATTTGGTAGTCTGTTAATATCATTTCTCTTGTATTTCAAAGCACTTTAGCGTGCGATCATCACTGCACGAAATAATAGTGTTTTTGTCAATCCACAAAATTTTATTCACTGAACTTGTGTGAGCCCCATATTTTTCGGCACTTATTACTTTCAACAGCTCGCCAGACTTAGTCTCCCATAGCTTCAGCGTTTTATCCATACTCGAACTCATTATCCAGCGCCCATCTTCGCTCATCGCCAATCTGTGAATATGCAATAAATGGGCCTTCACCTCTCTTACACATTCATCTACTTTATACCACCTCAAAACCGCATCTCTACCCCCACAAATCAACAGATCAGATGACCCATCATAACATAAAGCAAAGACTGAACTATTAAACGCCTGAAGGTCTCTTACTAATTCAAAATCATTATTAATAAAATACACCTTGCCATCCGAAGCTCCAATTGCATATCCATTGGGAGTTTTAATTATGGTTCGAAGCGACTTTTCACTTAGCTGAATTTTACGCTTTAGATTGAATTCCTTATCGACTTGATAAAGGCAGCCATCACCAGCCACGAGCAATGCACCCTCATCGATTGGTAAAATTTCAAAAATTGGTGTATCGCTGATTTGAAGATGCTTTTTTAAAGAGAAATCTTCCAAAAAGAACACAGAAAACAAACCTCCTCGAGTTCCGGAATACAAATACCTGTCATCATTTGCAAGTGTATACACTGCCTGATGGTGGCGGATTACAAGTCGACCATCGGTCTCGTCCATTTGCCAGCACACAATCATACCATCGCCAGCCCCGCTGAAAATTCTTTTAGCAGATTGTTCATAACACAAGGCATAAATGGCTTGTGAATGTCCGGCAAACTCTCTTATTTTTACAACTTCAACTGACATGCCACTGATACTGGAAAGACAAATCGGGACTGCAAAGAAAATAGGCGTCTGGCAAATAACCGAGCCAATTGATTTTTTTCTTGAACAACTTGTTCAGGCAGATAAGCCTGGTATCAGCCGTAAACGTCTTTTAGAACAATCCTGCTCTGCCCACCTTCTCAATACCCTCCTGAAACAATCTGTTCACCACCTTTTAGACAAAGACACCAACGGCAAACCTTTCCTTAAAGAACGTCAGTACAGCATCAGTTTCAGTCACTCTAAAAACATGGTAGCCTGTTTAATCGATACTGAAGGCGGACCAGCAGGTATTGATATTGAATATATCCGGGAAAGCATCAAAACCATCGCCCCAAAATTTGTTTCCGAAAAGGAAGGTTTACTTGATAAAGACTATTTGCATTTTCATCTTGTTTGGGGTGTAAAAGAAGTTTTATACAAAATTTACTCATTAAAGGAACTCGACTTTCTCGAACACCTATCCATTGATTTTCAGAGTGATATAATTGGAAACATCAGTAAAAACGCCTATAAGGCCTCTTTTAAACTTCAATTTGAGCACCTTGATAATTTTATTTTAGTATGGAACATTTGAAAATTAAGTATAAATACTTAATATTGTGCTGAGACTCTTATGCAACGAAAATTTATTTTTTGTTGTCTTAGTTTAAAAATGAAGCACTTAAAAGTCATATTATTATTGTTTCTCATTACAGGAGCTAGTCAGACGGTTTCAGCCTGCGACGTTATTAATGGTTCTGACATTAAGTTTATTCATATCAGCAGATACAAATACCACGTAAAATTCATTCTTTACCATCAGTGTGTATGTAAACTGGGCATTATGCCGAAATTTACTATCTCCTGTGATCAGTATTCTTTCACCTTTGCACCACCTCGTACTAAAATCAGAGACATCACACCAGTTTGCAGCAATGGTCAACCTCCCTGCACCAATGGCGGATATAGCGGCACACGATACGGTATTGAAGAGCATATTTTTGAGGATACAATTGACTTTGAAAAATCGCCATACAACGCCATCCTCAACGGAAATTGCTGCGAGGTAAAGTTTAGAGTGGCTCAGCCCTGGGGTTTGGTAGGCACTACCACCGCCACTACAACGTATGGTGGAGAGGCGATGTTAAACCTTTGCACTACTGGTCCGAAAGGCAATAACACTCCTACCCTTTCTACGATTCCTATGTCATTTATGTGCTGTAATCAGCCATTTACCTTTAACAACGGGGTATTTGATGCCATAGATGCCGACTCACTCACTTTCGAACTTGATGAGCCATTGAGCTCTTCTTTTGGTCCGGTTACATGGAACGCTCCACTCAACAAAGATATTCCTCTTACACCATATTGCCCGCCTAATCCAGGCACTGTAAACTGCCGTGCACTTCCGAATGCCAAGCCTCCAAGAGGATTTTATTTTGATAAAGAAACTGGCGACATGGTGTTAACACCAACTAAGTGCGACGAATCGGGACCAGTTGCTATAAGAGTCACAGAATACAGGCGCGATTCAGCTTCCAAAAAAATGGTAAGGATTGGCTATGTCCGTCGGGATATCTATGTCACTGTTGTTACCTGTTCTGACAATAATCCTCCATATATTGAAGGCAATAACAAATGGAGTGTTTGCGAAGGCAATAAATTATGTTTCCGCATTAAAGGCAAAGACGATCCGATGTTGCCGAAACAAACAGTGCCTGATACGGTGGACATGACATGGAATGGCGCTATCAAAGGGGCTACTTTTAAAATCCTGGACACAGCATCACGCGAAAAAGAAGCAGAATTCTGCTGGACACCTGCTATTGGCGATGCCCGTAACCAGGCTTATTCTTTTGCTGTAACAGCAAAAGACGACGCTTGTCCTCGTCCCGCTTACACCATCAAAGGGTTCAACATCAAAGTTAATCCGAAAGCTCGCTCAAAAAGACAATACGATATCCTCGATTGTGGCAAATTCCGATTTACCTCGCACCCTGCCGACACTGTCAACTACAACAAAAAGAATTACCTTTATAAATTCACCATCCGTGACAGCACCAACAGTGGTGCTCCCATTTATTACGGACAAAAACGCATGGACAGTTTGATGTTCAAACGTGGTGGTAAATACATCATTGAACACGAAATCACCAATCCGCCTTTTAACTGTCCGACCATATACTCTGACACAGTAATCATACCGCCAGTCCTGGCGATTGATCTGGCATTTGGGAAAGACACTTTCGTGTGTGCAGGCAATAACCTAACCCTGGAACCAAGTGTTAAAAATGGCTACCCTTCTTATAAATACCGTTGGGAAAGTCCGCGTGGCACCATAGACCCTAAAGACACTTTAAAATCTTTCACTCTTATAAAACCAACTGCTTCTACTTATGTAGTTTTAAAGTTAACAGACAGCAAGAAATGTTTCGTGAGTGATACCATTTTAGTCAATTACCAGCCAAACCCAGTCGTAAACATCGGTCCTGACCAGCGAATCTGTACCTATCAGTTCGTGATACTTGACGCTCAGAATGCCGACACCATGCGCTATTACTGGCTCCCAAACGGCGATAGTAGCAGAACTATTGTTGCCAGTGTTGCAGGCAAGTACATTGCTAAAGTGATCGACCATCTAGGTTGTCATACCAGCGACACGATGCAGTTGTTTGTCAACGATACTGTAGTTGCACTTCCAGGACCAGACAGAGAAATCTGCATTTACGATACCTTGAAAGTTAAAGGCATGCGCCGTCCCGTAGGCTATCCAAAACAAGTTGTTTGGAAAGACCTTGGCACAGGTGCTACCATATCTACTGATTCGGCCTGGAAATTGAAAATACCTGCTATGACAGAGAAGCGTTACGAGATGTATCTCCGCGTTACTCAAGGTGGTGTTACCTGCGAAAACAGTGACACTTTCAAAATGAGTGTCAATGCATTGCCGACCTTCCAATTTAACAATATTCCACCGCGATGTTACGCCGATGGTGCTGTTAACCTCACACAGAACAAAGTGGCTAAGGCATTTTCTGGCGATAAATCTCAATCTGAAACCGATCTTAGATATTTCCATAGCAAAAAACCAAGTTGGATTACTGGCGGACCTGTTGGCGTTAACACTTACAAGTGGGATTTTCCAAGTTTTATTAAAAACGAACAGTTGCCAAGTACTGGTCTAAGAGATTCAATCTGCTATGATTATCGCGACTACAAAGGCTGCTATAACAAAGAGTGTAAAACAGTACGATTAAATCCTAATCCAGGCGTTGAACTCAAATCAGGCACTTTCTGTCAGCGTGCAGGTTCTATTACACTAGACAAATTAGTAATAAAACCATTCGTCAAATCAGGAGGTATCCAATCCTTTAGATGTATAGAAGTGCCAATGGGCAGCGGTGTAGATCCAGATGCTATTATTTCTATGGGACCGGGTTATCCTGCCACTACTCTGATGGATCCTGGCATGGAAGGCGAAAACCAAAAAACTGGTGATTATAAAATTGAATATTGCTTTAAAGATGCCTTAACTGGTTGCCAGACCTGTGATACTACAATTGTAACTGTTGTTAGGTTACCAGAAATCAAATTTGATTTTATGCCTAAACAATGTATCAATTTCCCTTTACTACATCTGGATAGCTTCGTCAGAGACAGAAATACCGGCAAGCGTTTCCCTGATGGATACTGGGAAACAGTTGAAGTAAGTGGTTCAAGAGATATGAGCAATCCAGGCACTAACTCTAAAATCACTAACTCTGTTAAATTCCAAAAACACTTTGATCCTCAATATGGCGCTGGACAATACTTAGTAAAACTTACTGATACTTCCAGTGGTTGTCCGGTTACAGATAGCACCGAGATTTTAGTGAATGGTTTGCCAATCATTCAGATCAATGTTCCCGATACAGTATGTTCATCACTAGCCGCATTTGATCTCGAGAATGTTTTACCCTCTGGTGTTGTTGGCAAGTGGAGCGGACCGGGTGTAAGTGGTCGTCAGTTCGACCCGGCAATGAGTCCGAAAACCAAACAATACGAAGGTAAATACATGATGAAGTTTGAATATACCAATCCTCTAACGGGTTGTACTGCTTCAGATTCACAATCCCTTCTTGTGCAAACACAGCCTGATGTTAAAATACTATCACCAAATCCATATCAGCAATGCGAAAACCAGTTGTTTAACTTAAACGCTTCTAAAGATTGGGTGAATGGCGTTAAATGGACCAGCAATGGCGATGGCACCTTTAGTGATGCAAATGCTTTGATAGGCACTTATAAACATGGATTTAATGATACTGCGGTTGATTTATCTAATGGTAAAGTTTCATTATTTATAAATTCTGTTAAAGAAGGCGTTTGCCCGATTGCCAGTGCTGAACTTAAATTAATTATAGAACCATATCCACAGTTTAGCTTTATGGCTGATCCAGAAGTACAATGTGAACCAGCGATAGTTAATTTCAGTTCCATAGTTACAAAACCAGCTAATACCTCCAACATCAAATACAACTGGTGGTTTGGAAATGGGCAGAGCCTTTTAAACTCAGTAAACTTCCAACCACAGAATATTCCGTATGATACTGCCAAACGCGACTGGTATGATGTGAGTTTAAAAGTTGAAAATATATGGGGTCTTGGCGCTGGCGATGTTTGTGCGATTCAAAAAGACTCCATTGGCTATGTTAAAATATTGCCTCAGCCAAAAGCTGATTTCAGCAGCGACCCGGGTTATAACACCACTGTAGCTTTCCCTAAATTTAACTTTAAAAACGAAAGTATCATCCGTTGGAGCAGTCCGGGTAAACTCGAGCACCTCTGGTACTTCGGCACCGGCGACGCAGACGATACCAGCACCAAAACCCATGCTGTATTTAGCTATCCTGCCGACACCAACAAATACCGCGTGCATTTAAGTAGCATCTATACTTATACCTATAAACAGGTGGATCAGGTATGTATAGACACCATTGGCAAAGTGCGTGAAATAGACCCGGATGTAACGGTCTTTGTACCGACAGCATTCAGTCCGGAGCGCTCCGGACCGAAAACCAACAATGTGTTCAAGCCAATTGTCAACGGCGAGAAAACCTTCCATGTCGAATTGTATAACCGTTGGGGACAAATGTTATGGAAAACCGATGATAAAAATGCCTCATGGGATGGCACCTATATGGGCGAAGACGTTCAGCAGGATGTCTACACCTGGGTGATTAAAGTAACGGCCTTTGACGGTGAGATATATACCTACGAAGGAACAGTGACATTGTTGAGATAATAAAAAATCTGTTTCAACAAAAAATCCCGTCAAACAAGGTCTGACGGGATTTTTTATATCTTAAAGAAATAGATTATTTCTTCTTCTTTTTAGGTTCAGTAGCTGGAGCGATAGTGGCAGGTTTGCGGATAGTTTTGATGAGATCCTCTCCCATTTTAACGTAATCAGCATTTTTACCTTCTGTTGCCATAGCAATCACTTTGTTTGCACTAACAATAGCTGCAGCAGTATCGTTGAGTTTGTTTTCGATCTTAGCTTTTAACAACATGATCCAATAAGCTTTAGGGTATTGCTCAGTAGCTTTATTCACCCAGGTTAAAGCCGTATTAAGGTCCTTTCCGTTTTCGTAGTAGTAAGTAGCTGCCTGATAGTATGGACGGTTATCTTTATTGACAGAGTTTTCAATGTTCGTCATGATAGTAGCATCAATATCTGCAACGATACCAAAAGATACTGAAGTATTTTCCCAGCTCATTTCGATGTTTGCAGAACTGGCAGTGATAGCAGCAACATTGATAGTGAAAGTTTCTACTTTCTCAGTCAGTTTACCAGTTTTAACATAGATGCTCAACAGTTCGTTTGCTTTGTTGTAACTGGCAACATCACCGCCAAGTTTAAGATCTTTGTACAGCATTACCTGGAAAGAATCTTTACCTGGAACAGTGTATAAAGCATAAGTACCAGCAGCTACTTTAGTGCCTTGTACTTTAACATCTTCGCCAAAAGTAATTTTAGTAGCACCGTTAGCGCCAGTGCGCCAGACTTTACCGTAAGGAACAACATCACCAAAGATGACACGACCTTTAGCAGATGGACGAGAGTACTCGATGGTAACTTCAGATAAAGCAAACGCTTGTTTAAGGGTTTGAAGCGGACTAGGAGCAGGAACTTTCAGGGTTTGAGCTGAGAGACCACTTACTGCAGCAAAAACAAATGCGCAGAGTAATTGAATTGAATGTTTCATATATTTATTAATAGAGATATTAAAGGGTTTAAAATAAAGTTTTCTGACCGTCAAGTTCATCAATAACAATACCATCTTCGCCATCAGGAGGCAAACCAGAGGCATCATCCTCTTTTGCTTCCTCCTGCCAAATGCCAACCTTATCGCTCAGTAATTTAGCCGACTTAAAGGTATCATATGTGATTTTATTTCCTATTGCTTTCCAGCCTTTCACCTCGATGAAATCAGCGAGCAAAATATTCTCAACTTTCTTCTCGCCTTTAGCCGTAACTGCCTTGATTTCCACCTCTGGATTTTCAGCTGTACTGGCTAAAATGAGTTTACTACCAGGCTTCTCATTAATGAAAAGGAACTTCTTACCAGTCGTAGTAGTTTCTATTAGGAAACGTTTGGCATAATAGTTTTTAGAAGAGGCGTCATAATGAATTACATTGATTGGTTGCTTCTCGTGAAACTTCTGAATCAGATGGATATCATTCTGTTCGTAACGGTTGGTTAATTCGTTATCCGTTAGTTCGTAACTTCCATCGTTAAGGATGACAAGAATTTTGTCTTCGCTGGTAAAATTACCAAGTAACTGACCGCGACCATCCACGTTCAAACGACCAATATCGGCATCATACCAGATATCCCTACCTTTAAAGGTAGATTTACCTTTTTCCTTGAGTTCTATTTTGCGAATTGGGTGCTTGGTTAAAGTATTGCCCTTCGAGCTTCTGCCTTTGATTTCGAGTTTAGAGAAATCATATTCCAGGTACTTGATTTTAGCACTGGCCATATTACTTAAGTGTACGCCAATCTTCTCAGCCTCACTGTTATTATTGGCAGTAAAATACAGCAACTTACTTCCAGGCGTTCCCATACTGATATCGTAATCTTTGTCTCTAATAACACCCAAAACGTTAAAACGTTTTACGAAACTTACTCCAGACTTACCATCGTAGTAGGCCACGTTATAAACTTTACGTTCATCGTTTTTACGGTAGACATCCACATACAGCAAATCTTTACCCATAAACTGCTTTTCAGATACTTTACTTACTACATAAGTACCGTTTTTACGGAAAGCAATAATGTCGTCGATATCAGAGCAATCGCAGATATAGGTATCCTTTTTTAACCCATATCCCACGAATCCCTCGGCATAGTTAGCATACAATTTCTCGTTTGCAACAGCCACAACGTTGGTTTCAATCTTATCGAACATACGGATTTCCGTTTTGCGTTCACGACCTTTACCATATTTCTTTATCAGGTTTTTGAAGTAATCAATAGCAAAATCAGTCAGGTTATCAAGATGATTTTTAACTGCAGCAATCTGATCTTCCAGTCCTCTGATGTATTCATCTGCTTTAAAGGCATCGTATTTAGAAATACGTTTGATACGAATTTCTGGTAAACGCGCTATATCATCCATGGTCACCTCACGGCGCAGAAGTTTCTTGAAAGGTTTGATTTTTTTGTCAATCATTTCCAGAATTTCCTCCCAGGTTTCGCACTCCTCAATAGAGAGGTAGATTTTATTTTCTATAAAAATCTTTTCCAGTGAACTGAAATGCCATTTATTTTCAAGGTGACGCATTTCGTTTTCAAGTTCTGTTTTCAGCAAGTGTAGCGTATTCTCGGTAGAAGTACGCAACATATCATTAACCCCAAGGAAAAGCGGTTTGTCTTCAACAATAACACAAGCATTTGGAGAAATACTCACTTCACAATCGGTGAAGGCATAGAGAGCGTCGATGGTCATGTCTGTAGAGACACCCGGTGCCAACTGCACTTCAATTTCAACTTCTTTAGCCGTATTATCGATTACTTTTTTAATTTTTATTTTGCCATTGTCATTGGCCTTGAGGATGCTATCAATGACACTTTCGGTAGTTGTAGCAAAAGGAATCTCCTTAATTAGCACCTTCTTACCATCAGCAGATTCAATTTTAGCGCGGCAACGGATCTTCCCACCTCTTTTACCCTCGTTATAGTTGGTAAAATCGGCCATACCACCTGTAGGGAAATCAGGAACAATATTGGTGCGTTTACCTTTCAGGATATCGATACTTGCCTCACATAGCTCTATAAAATTATGAGGCATAATTTTAGTTGCCAAACCTACCGCGATACCTTCTACACCTTGCGCAAGCACCAAAGGAAACTTAACGGGCAGAGTAACTGGTTCGCGTTTACGACCATCGTAACTCAACTGCCATTCAGTTGTTTCTTCATTAAAAGTAACTTCTAATGCAAACTTTGAAAGACGCGCTTCAATATAACGGGGAGCAGCCGCTGAGTCGCCAGTACGGATATCACCCCAGTTACCCTGAGTTTCTATCATCAGGTCTTTCTGACCCATATTAACAATGGCTTCGCCAATAGCGGCATCACCATGTGGGTGATACGACATGGCAGAACCGATAATATTGGCCACCTTATTAAAACGACCATCGTCCATTTCCTTCATCACGTGCATGATACGTCTCTGTACTGGCTTTAAACCATCGTACAGATTCGGAACAGCACGCTCCAGAATAACATAACTGGCATACTCGAGAAACCAGTTTTCGTATAAGCCCGAAACAGGTAGCACGCCGCCATCGCGGTGACCGTGGTGCACTATCCCATCATTGTGAATGTCTTCTTCTTCTATATCCATATTAAGCAGCTTCTTCTTCAGTTGTTTCTGCTACCGGTTCTTCCGGAGCAATGTCTTTTTCAATGTATAAGTTATCTATAATGAACTCCTGACGCTCAGGGGTGTTCTTACCCATGTAGTACTTCAGCAATTTCTCTATACTAGTTTCCTTTGTAAGGATAATTGGCTCCAGACGCATATCTTCACCAATAAAGCCTTCAAACTCCTCCGGAGAAATCTCTCCCAATCCTTTGAAACGTGTAATCTCTGGCTTATGTCCCAGTTTACGAATCGCTCTCTGGCGCTCCTCATCACTGTAACAATAAATAGTTTCCTTCTTGTTTCTCACCCTGAACAAAGGAGTTTGCAGAATGTAAACGTGACCATTTCTAACTAAATCTGGAAAGAACTGCAGGAAGAATGTCATGAGTAGCAAACGAATGTGCATACCATCGACATCGGCATCGGTAGCAATAACCACCTTATTAAAGCGCAGATTATCTAGTCCTTCTTCAATATCCAGAGCGTGCTGAAGCAAGTTAAACTCCTCGTTCTCGTAAACCACTTTCTTCTTCAGACCGTAACAGTTAAGCGGCTTACCCCTTAAACTGAAAACTGCCTGAGATTCGACGTTACGACTTTTAGTAATACTCCCACTCGCAGAGTCTCCCTCGGTGATAAAAATGGTGGTATCAAATTTATTATCCTTGTTATCGACGAAATGCGTACGGCAGTCGCGCAACTTCTTATTGTGCAGATTGGCTTTCTTAGCACGTTGTTGAGCCAGCTTACGCACACCAGCCATATCTTTACGTTCGCGTTCGTTTTGAAGAATCTTCTTTAACAAGGCATCAGCCGTTGCAGGATTCTTGTGAAGGTAATTATCCAACACCTTAGAGAGATTCTCTGAAATGAAAGAGCGAATACCCTGACCACCTGGAGCGATTTCTGTAGAACCCAGTTTGGTTTTGGTTTGTGATTCAAACACCGGCTCTTGCACCCTTACCGCCACAGCAGCAGAGATAGAAGTACGAACATCTGAAGCGTCGAAATCTTTTTTATAAAACTCTCGAAGAACCTTTACAACAGCCTCTTTCAAAGCACTAAGGTGAGTACCACCCTGAGTGGTAAATTGACCATTGACGAATGAGTAGTATTCCTCGCCATATTGGTGACCGTGCGTAATGGCCACTTCGAAATCGGCTTCCTTGAAGTGCATGATAGGATACAATATGGTTTCTGTATCTACTTTGCGTTCGAGTAAATCTTTCAAACCGTTTTTTGAAAGGTAGTTCTGACCGTTAAACTGAATGGTTAAGCCAGAATTCAGGAAAGCATAGTTCCACACTTGCTCAACCAGAAACTCTGGTATAAAGCGATAATTTTTAAAAATGGTATTGTCTGGTTCGAAAACAATGTGAGTTCCATTCTTCTCATCGGTAGTAGTTTCTTTGTGATCAACAATGAGTTCGCCCTTTTCAAATTCTGCACGTTTGGTTTTGCCATCGCGGAAAGACTGTACTGAGAATTTAGATGAAAGGGCGTTTACTGCTTTTGTACCCACACCATTCAAACCAACCGATTTCTGAAAAGCACCAGAATCATATTTACCACCGGTATTGATCTTACTCACACAATCAATCACTTTTCCTAAAGGAATACCACGACCATAGTCGCGCACCTCCACTTTATTTTCTGAAATAGTGATTTCGATTTTCTTCCCATGCCCCATCATGTGTTCGTCGATAGAGTTATCGACAATCTCTTTCACCAGCACGTAGATACCATCGTCAGCTGAAGAGCCGTCGCCGAGCTTTCCGATGTACATACCCGGTCTCAGACGGATGTGTTCTTTCCAGTCGAGCGACCGAATACTGTCTTCTGAGTAATTGGATTCCTGATTAGCCATAAATTAAAGAGCGAAATTAGGCACAGACAAAGTACCGTTATTTACAACCTGCCATTTTTTATAAACAATTAACACATACAAATCAGTTTTTTTTATTGAGATAAAAAGTATATTTGAACCATTAAATTTTAACAAATAATGAAACACAATCTACTAATTGCCACAGTTTTAGGTTTATTTATCCTAAATTCTTGTACCAAAAAAGAGACCATTATCCAGGAGTACAATCCTCCTCAGCCCAAATTATTCGGCACATGGAAATTGATTGGACAGACATCTTCTGACACCAATTACTATGTCTTCCCGAACGATGGCAGTAATTTCATGCATTTGCTCACTAATTCAAATTACAATTTCAAAACCAGTCAGATTTTTGCTTACAAAGCGACCGAAAATCAGCTGCAAGTGTACTCTACCCTACTGAACTATAAAGTAAGCAATGACACTTTGTATTTAATGGAAAACCCGAACGTTTCTACCAAATTGGTGAAAATCAACAATCCATCTTTCACACCAGCCAACTGGATGAGTGCCTCTTCTGTTGCTAAAAAAATCAATATCCCCAGAGGTATAGGCTACAACACCAGACCGTTTGGTATTGATGGCAACTACCTATTCATGTATGGAAACGAGAACGGAAATGAGCGTATCTTCAAATTTAACTCAAGTACAGAACAGCATGAAGACAGTGGTTTAGTGAGTGAACCTGCTTCAACTTGTATTAAATCAGGCACCATGTATACCGCCTTTGACAATGGCAACTATAATATTTACAAATCTTTGACTTCTTCTATAGGATCTATGTCAACAATCTCCAACAATACCTTGCCATACGCCAATGCAATTTCTGTGAATGCTAATTCAGGTGTAATCTATGTGTATACCAATGACGCTAAACTTTATTCAGGTACTGAGAATTCAACATTCAACGAATTGTTTAACTTTGCTTCTTATGGTGTCAACAACGTTTTATATTACAAAAACGACGAATTCCTATGCCTCAGAAGCAACAACATTTGCAAAGTGTCTATTGCCCCAAATTTTAAAGTATTGGCCAACTACCAGTCAATCCCAGGCTTCAGTATTTACCAGATATCTACCAATGGTACAGATGTTTGGTGCTATGGCTACGACAACAATACCGGCACTTACAAACTTGTAAAAGTTAATATCTAAACAACTGACTTTAAATTGCGTACAAAAAGTGAATAAAAACGAAAATTATTTCCAGTTTTTTTTGGAAAACGAATAATTATTCTTACTTTTGCACTCCCAAAAAAGAAAAAATCATGAAAGAAGGCATACATCCATCGAATTACCGTTTCGTCATTTTCAAAGACATGACCAGCGAACATTCTTTCCTTTCACGCAGCTGTGTTGAAACAAAAGAAACAGCTAAATGGGAAGATGGCAACGAGTATCCATTATACAAATTGGATATTTCTGACAAGAGTCACCCTTTCTTCACAGGTAAACAAACACTTGTTGACACTGCTGGTAGAATTGACAAATTCCGTCAGCGTTATACCAGAAAGTAATTCGCTTAAAAACATTTATGAAAAGTCCCGATTCTGTCGGGATTTTTTTTATGTCATACTTTTTAACGATTTTTGCCTGAACTTAAATGACTATCATACTATTTGATGATGATGCGTCCAAGCATCTCAAACCTTTTACCCTCACTCGTCCCTCTGCCGACATTCGCTGTGGTATTCTTACCATTGCCGAAAAATGGGCAAAGCACCTCGGGCAAGAGATATCATATCGCTGTGCACCATACTTGCAAGCTAAATTCCCGGAACGTCCTTCAGACGACAACCTATACATCAACGGTCGTGCTCTGCCTGACACCGAGTTTACCTCTGCTGTTAAAGCCTTGCAATCTGGCGAAGCTCTTATCCAGGGCGACACCGTATTAGCGTTAAGACATTCTGAATTCAAACCGGAGGCCTGTCAGACTAAAGACATCACGCCGTTGCGCATCATCTCTCGTATTCACAATATCTTTACCTTTAACCACGCTGAGATAGAGGCCGACTTCGCTTTGCTTACAGCAGGAAGAAATTCTGCTACCCTTAGCACTACCAATACCGTTTTCGGTAAATACCCTTTGTTTGCTGAAGAAGGGGTGAAAGCTGAAGCAGCGGTGTTCAACACCAACGAGGGACCGATTTACCTTGGCAAAAACAGTGAGGTAATGGAAGGTGCTTTAATTCGCGGACCGTTTGCCTTGTGCGAAAGTGCAGGCGTAAAAATGGGCGCCAAAATCTATACTGGCACCACCATTGGTCCGCATAGCAAAGTAGGTGGCGAAGTGAGCAATTCTGTTATCTTTGGATACTCCAATAAAGGACACGATGGCTTCCTGGGCAACTCGGTATTAGGTGAATGGTGCAACCTTGGCGCCGATAGCAATAACAGCAACCTTAAAAACAACTACGAAGACGTTAAGCTATGGAACTACCAAACAGGTGGTTTCGAAAAAACAGGCTTGCAGTTTTGTGGTTTGTTTATGGGCGACCATAGTAAGTGTGGTATCAATACCATGTTTAATACCGGCACCGTTGTTGGCGTATCTGCCAATATCTTCGGCTCTGGCTTTCCGCGTAACTTTGTACCATCCTTCGCCTGGGGTGGCGCTCAGGGCTTCGAAACTTATCTGCCTAAGAAAGCCTTCCAAACAGCCGAAAAGGTAATGGAGAGACGCCATGTCGCCTTGGAAGAAACAGACAAAAACATCTTATTACATATCTTCGAAGAAGAACAATCATATAGAAACTGGGAAAAATCATGACAAGACAAAAAATAGCCGCAGGCAACTGGAAAATGCACAAGACCCTCACCGAAGGTCAGGGACTTGCACAAGAAATTAGAACAATGGCAGAATCAGAATTGATGAGCAATGCAACGCTTATGATATTCCCGCCATTTATTCATCTTCAATCCATCGCTAAGCAGATGGAAGGCTCTAACATCATTGTTGGTGCTCAAAACATGAACGAAAACGAACAAGGTGCTTTCACTGGTGAAGTTTCAGCAAGTATGCTAACTTCTATAGGTATTAAACACACACTTGTTGGTCATAGCGAACGCAGACAGTACTACAACGAAAGCAATGCTTCTTGTGCTGCTAAAATCAGAACTGCTCTCAAGCACGGCATCACTCCGGTATATTGCATAGGCGAAACTTTATCTGAACGCGAAAGCAATAACCACTTCGAGGTAGTAAAAACCCAACTTTCTGCCTTAGAAGGTTTGAGCGCCGATGACATGTCAAAATGCATCATCGCTTACGAACCGGTTTGGGCCATCGGTACTGGTAAAACTGCCAGCGCCGAGCAAGCTAATGAAATGCATATCCATATCAGAAGTGTATTGGCAACGCTAAGCAATCAGAGCTGTGCCGATGGTATGTCTATTCTTTATGGTGGTAGCGTTAAACCTGATAATGCCAAATCTTTATTTGCTATGTCAGACATCGACGGTGCTTTAATAGGTGGTGCCGCTTTACAGTCGCGCGACTTCCTGGATATTGCCAAAGGCTTTTAATCCAATAACGACTTAATGAATTAGCCTGAACATTCTATCGTTCAGGCTTTTTTTATGCTCTTCTGCAAGATGGCGGCGATCAACATCACCAATAAACAACCTATCAGATTGAGCCACAAGAAGGCTGTTAAATCGAATATCCATGCCATAACCACAAATATTTCTGCAATCAATGCTGCTATGAAAACTGCTTTCCCTCCTACCCATTTCATATAAAAAGCCACCATGAAAATCCCCAGAATGGTGCCATAAAACAAAGATCCCAAAATATTCACCGCTTCTATCAAATTGCCCAATTTAGAAGCAAATAAAGCCACCACCACACAGAATAAGCCCCAGAAGAAAGTCGACCATCTGGAAGCTTTCAGATACTGCGCTTCGTTGGCATCTTTATTAAAGATGCGCTTGTAGAAATCTACGGCAGTGGTTGAAGCCAATGAATTAAGGCCACTGGCGGTAGAACCCATACTGGCCAGAAAAATTACTGCAATTAATAACCCCACTATACCCACAGGCAATTGACGGGTAACAAAAATTAAAAACACATAATTGCTGTCGTTAGTATCTGCGGCGGCATTGTTAATGGTCATCAAATGTTTGGCTGAGTCGCGTATGGTTTTACTTTTCTTATCTGCCGCCTTCACCTGTTCTGTCGCGCTTTTAATCTTTGAATCATCCTTACTCTGTATGGCTTCTGACAAGAACTCCACCCCTTTCTTTTTCTCTAAATTAGCGGCATCGAAATCTTTTTCCAAAGCGTGATACTGAGCAGCGTAGTGACTTTTCTCGATGCGGTTAATCTCAGTCTGATTGAAGAACATAGGCTGAGGATGAAACTGGTAAAACACAAAGACTAAAACCCCTATCAACAAAATCACAAACTGCATTGGGATCTTCACCAGGGCATTCATCACTAAACCCATGCGACTCTGATTTACAGAACTGCCGGTGAGATAGCGCCCTACCTGCGACTGGTCGGTACCGAAATAAGACAATTGCAGGAAGAAACCACCAATGATCCCCGACCAGATGTTATAGCGGTTATCCAGATCAAATTTGGTATCAATGGCATTCAACTTATCCATTTTACCGGCGATGTGCAAAGCATCTGAAAGACCGATATTGTCTGGCAAATGGTCCATAACCATATAGGCTGCAATAAACAAACCCGAGAAGATAATGGCCATCTGTAACATCTGTGTATATGATACCGCTTTAGCACCTCCGTATACTGTATAGGTTATCACTAATAAGCCATTCATCAGGATGGTAAGACGAATATCGATGGATAAAATTGTCGAGAGAATAATGGCAGGAGCGTATATAGTAATACCCGTTGAAAGTCCCCTTTGCAACAAAAACAAAGCAGCTGTCAGAGTTCTGGTTTTATTGTCAAATCGTTTCTCGAGGTACTCGTATGCTGTATAAACATTGAGCTTATGAAAGATAGGCACAAAGGTGATACACAAAACCACCATGGCCAGAGGTAATCCGAAATAGAACTGAATGAAACGCATGCCATCGCTGAAACCTTGGCCCGGACCGGAAAGAAAAGTGATAGCAGAGGCCTGAGTAGCCATTACCGATAAGCCGATATGGTACCATGGCAATTGACGGTTGGCCAAAAGATAGCCTTCCACATTTTTGGTAGCGCGACTTTTCCAGAGACCATATACAATGATCAGAGAAAGCGTCAATCCTAATACCAGCCAGTCTGTTGTACTCATTTATAATAGGTCGAAAATAAATAGAGTCCCAGCATGCAAAGGATCAAAAAGACTACGACAAGCCAATAAATGTTATACCATTTTTTCTCGTTCATGGTTTGGTAGGCTGACTCAGCAAATTGATCATTAAACGGTAAGCACCGGGTACACCGGCAGGCAATTGACGAAAGAACGCCAGTCCCGTATAAACAAAATAACCCTTACCATAATTGGCTGTAATCAAAGCCCCTTTATCCGACTTCTCATTAGGATCATTCATTTCGAAAACGTAATGGTAAGCTGAATCAACTTCTGTAGCGAAGTAAATGCCACGCTCCTGCACCCAGTTTTTAAAATCATTTTGCATGATGGCATTAGGGTATTGTAATACCTTTAAACTATCATTCACAAAACGCACCTCGGCACGCTCGTCGGTGACACGGTTTCTGGAGATAGTAAATTTATATGGACCGATTCCGGCGTTGAGCGGACCCACCCTGGAGTTGGTATTATACTGCACGATTAGGCGACCGCCATTTTTGACATAAGCCATCAGACGATCCTGACAGAGGTATAATTTCTCGTTGGTATTGAATGCGCGAATGCCCACCACGATGGCATCGTAAATTGAAAGATCATCGTTCATAAGTTGATCATTATTAAGAGCAGTTACAGAATAACCGACATCACTGAGACACTCGGCCACGTCATCGCCAGCACCTTCTATGTATGCCAACTTTTTTCCCGCCATTTTAAGATCCGTTCTTACAAGTTTCACATCTGCTTCTTTTAGAATAAAGCGGTGCGGTATATGGTTATATGCAATGCGCTGAATAGCCATTCCATAGCGTTTATCATTGCGCATGACATAAGCTTTGAGATTGCCACTGAACTGAGGATCTTTGATTTTTACTTTTACCTCTATCAGTTTTTCATCCCCTTTTTTCTCCAAACTAAAACTAGGATTGAGCACTCTCACATCCAGCTTGCTGGTCATTTTCACATTGAGCGTCCCCTCAAAATTATCGACATTGGTTTTCACCAGAAAGAAGAGACTCTTTTCCTGATCATCGCCTGTTACCAAAACTGAGCGCATTGGCGTGACGGTAATTGGGGGTAATATCTCCAAAGGTTTGTAGTATTCGCCCAGAACCGGATCGGTTAATTTATACACGACAGGTTTTACTACCTTGAATTCTGACTTACCTATTACAAAATGATACGTTGCAGTTAAAGGACAATCTGTTTGCGGCAGACCAATCATCTTTGGTTGATGAACAATATGAATGGCCTGTTCGTGAGGCACCTTTAACCAGTAAGGATCTGTGTAGGGGGTGTTTTCTGGAACTATAACATCACGTGTGCATCTAAGCAGTGTATTGTGTTTAATAACTTCACGCACTGTCGTATCGGTATTACCATCAAAAGCAACCGACATCAATCGAACTGTTGCCGGATTGCGCACCAGGAACTGGGCTGTTAGTTTAACCTTCTCTCCAGGAATGGCCACCACTTCTTTGGCATTGCATTCCATCCAGATACCGGCGCATTGGAAGATGATTTGCTCAAGTTCTAATTGCTTTTGGTAATAATAAGAAGATTTACCATTGGTAAGGGCCAATACTTTAAGCGCTTGATGTAATTTGAGTAAATCAGGCACTGATAATTCAGGATGAAGTGGATCAAATGCTTTAATACATTTATCTATTTTGGCACCTATAGCGTTGCCTTTGGGGAAGCGCGACCAATTAGAATTTACACCTTCGAAGATATCAGAGACGACCGCATCACCCTTCATTAGTTTGAAATATTCTATAGAAGAACCACGTTGAGCGGCTGAACCAAAACCCTGACTTTTGTGGTTGGTACGACTCTCGGCAGCGATTTCGCCGTAGCTCTTACCTTCTAAAACATTGTAAGCACCAACATCCAGTTTGAACTGATCTGGAGCAGTGGTATTGGTGGCACCGAAGTTAAAGGTGTTCCATAAGATTCTTTTGGCTTGCCATACTTTAACCTCACGGAGTTGATCGGTAAAGGCCGTACTGTCAGCAGCTAAAGCAAATGCTTCTAGTGCCAGCATGGCAGAGGCCGTATGATGACCGTGCCCCCCTTCTCCGGTAGTCGGAAAACGGCAAATGATAATATCAGGACGCAAACGGCGAATGGTTAATACCACATCTCCAAGTATGGTCTTCTTGTCCCAATGCGTGAAAGTCTCGGCCGGATTTTTAGAGTAACCAAAATCTACCGCACGGGTAAAATACTGTTCAGCACCATCTACTTTACGTGCCGCCAGCAATTCTTCTGTTCTGATCACACCCAACATATCACCCTGTTCTGAACCAATGAGGTTCTGACCACCATCGCCTCTGGTAAGAGACAAATAAGCCGTTCTGAATTTTTTCTCCTTAGCCAGGTAAGCCAGCAGACGCGTATTCTCATCATCAGGATGCGCCGCTATATATAAGACAGTGGCAACGGTATTGAGCTTTTGAAGAGATTGAAGAATATCGGCAGAAGAGGTAGCAGGACTCTGAGCAAAAAGCACAGAATTCACCGTCATAATTACGACAAGAGATAAACAAGATAGTGGCGTTTTAACAGACATAGTCATTCCGCCAAAATTAAGAATAAAAGCTAGAAAAATTTGCAAAAAAATAGGCAAGTCGTCTAAAAAACGCTTTTAAAGTTCACAATCAACTGCATGATAATTTCAAGAATACTATTCCAAAAATGGACCTATATCACTGAAAACAAATACAATACAACACAATAAATCATGCTACAATTTTTAGCAGTTTGATGTTATATTTTTTAGCAGCTTTGTATTATGCAAGCCCCATCACTGATAAAAGGTCGCGGTGCCCAGATATACACTGAGAACCGATTTGCCAAAAACACGTACATCAAAGCTTTCTGGGAAGGCATTGACGAGGATGTCGACCATGTAGCGGACAAGACGCAATACATAGAGGTGTATCCGAAATCGATCATCAACGAAGTGAGCAGTGCGGATCTGCCCTTAGAATACAGTATGAATCCCTATCAGGGTTGCGAGCATGGCTGTTTGTATTGCTACGCCAGAGAGAGTCACCAATACTGGGGTTACGATGCAGGAGTTGGATTTGAACAGAATATTCTGGTAAAGAAAAATGCACCACAATTACTGGAAGCAGCATTTCAGAAACCCAACTGGAAAGTGAAGACCATTATGTTGTCGGGCAATACCGATTGTTACCAACCGGCAGAGCGCATATACGGCATCACCAGAAAGTTATTGGAACTTTGTTTAAAGTATAAGCATCCTGTAGGCATCATCACCAAGAATGCATTGATAGAGCGCGATTTAGATATTTTAAAGGCACTGAATGAAGAAGGTTTGGTTCATGTCAGCATCAGCATCACTACATTAAATGAGGATTTACGTGCGGTATTAGAACCAAGAACTGTAACCGCAAAGCGCAAACTAAAAACCGTACAATTATTGGCAGAGCATGGCATTCCGGTGAATGTGATGATGGCGCCTGTAATTCCCGGATTGAACAGTCATGAAATTTTTGATGTGGCCAAGGCCGCTGCGGAAGCAGGAGCGGTAGATTTTCACCATGCAGTGGTGCGTTTAAATGGCAGCATCGGACAGGTCTTCACCGATTGGGTGCGAAAGGTATTTCCAGACAGAGCCGACAAGGTGATTCATGGCATTGAAGATTGCCATGGCGGTAAATTATCGGATAGAAGAGTCGGCATCAGAATGCGTGGCGAGGGTCAGACTGCAGAGATGTTGAGACAAATGGTAAAAACTGCTAAACAAAAATACTTCAGCGGAACACGTATACAGCCACTCAACACCAACAGTTTTGTAAGGAACAAACGCGGACAGTTGAGTATGTTTTAAGTTGGGCAAGGGAAAACACCGACGAACCATTATCAATATTCGTTTAAATAATCCTTAAGTTTTAAACATCCCTTTTTTAAGTCAGGTAGAC
>JACCDI011773931.1_pt1 | contig 24346 bp, 22 predicted proteins | sample 7442791 | NCBI WGS metagenome assembly JACCDI01 (sample SAMN15323434, study PRJNA562643) | freshwater metagenome | isolation source: river surface water | place: USA:Blue River Watershed | collected 2017-08-15
ACGTCATCGATATTGATGACCCTCTGGAAAAGATCCTGGAGGTTGTGGTCAAAACTGCCCACTCGCGTTTTCCGGTGATGGAAGGCAAACGGGACAACATCATCGGCGTTCTTTTGGCCAAGGATCTCCTGAAGTGTCTCGCCGAACACGATGATGACCTGCGTGGAATGCTTCGCCCCGCGGTGTTCGTGCCGGAGTCCAAGCGGCTTAACGTGATGCTGCGCGACTTTCGTGTCAATCGCAATCACATTGCCATTGTCGTGGATGAATACGGTGGCGTGGCCGGTATGATCACCATCGAAGATGTGCTCGAACAAATCGTGGGCGACATTGAAGACGAACACGATATTGAGGAAGACGATGACAATATCGTGCCCATGCCCCGCCAAGCGGGGCGGTTCCGGGTGCGCGCACTCACCACACTGGAACAGTTCAACGCGAGTTTTTCCTCTGACTTGACCGATGAACAGGTCGATACCATCGGGGGCTACGTCACCGATGCCTTTGGCCGCGTGCCCCACCGCGGAGAGCGGATCGAACTGAAAGGGTTTCGGTTTGAAGTCCAACGCGCCGATGCGCGTCAGGTGCACGTGCTGATTGCCGAACGCCTGCCGTCGGACACCCCGACCCCCGCGTCGTAAGCGCGCTCATGGTGCGGTGGACGGCGGTTCTCGCGTGGGTGGCGTACACCGCCGGCCTGCACTGGATCTACATCAGTCTGCACGTCTACGGTCAGATGCCCGCCGGGTTGGCCCTCCTGGCCACGGGGATGCTCTCGGCCTATGTTGCACTGTATGCCGTCGGTGCGGCGCTCGGTTGTCAATGGTTGCGACTGCGCGGGCGGGATCGCCTGACGCCCTTCGTCGCCGCGGCCGTGATCACCCTTGTGGAATGGTTACGCGGGCATCTGTTCACCGGATTTCCGTGGTTGGCCATCGGCTACCTGATGGTCGATACCCCGATGGCCGGCTTTGCGCCGTTGCTCGGTGTTTATGGGGTGGGCTTTGTGAGCGTCGTGGCGCTTGGCCTGCTGATCCAGGCCGTCCGCCATCGTGCATGGGGCGCATTCGGCGGTGCCGTGGGCATCGTGATTGCGGGCCTCGTACTATCGACCATCGCCTTCACCGAACCCAGCGGTCGACCCCTGCGGGTAGCGCTCGTACAAGGTGCCATTCCTCAGTCCATGAAGTTTGATCCCGCCCGCGAAGCACAATCGATCGCCGCACAATTGGAACTGGCACGGGCGGCCACCACACCGGGCGCCGCACACCTGATTGTGTTTCCCGAAACGGCGTTAGTGCGCCCCTGGGAGATGGCCACCATCGACACCCGCGAGGCCTTACACCGGTTGGCCACCCAGGCCAATGCCACCGTGATGCTGGGACTGCCACTATCGGATGCCGACGGCTATCGCAACAGCCTCATCGCGATTAACGCCAACACGCCCACCGGGGAGTTCGCCGCACGCTATGACAAACACCATTTGGTGCCCTTTGGTGAATTCATTCCGTTCGGGTTTCGCTGGTTTGTCAATGCGATGAACATGCCGCTGGGGGACTTTCAACGCGGCGCAGCCACCCAGTCACCGATCGCTGTACGCGACCAAACCATTGGTGTGAACATCTGCTTTGAAGATCTGTTTGGCGAGGAAATCATTCGGCCCCTTCATCCCGCGCGATCGGCATCCGAACAGCCCAGTATTCTGCTGAACATCAGCAATCTCGCCTGGTTCGGAGACACCATCGCCTTGTCGCAGCATCTGACCATTGCACGCATGCGTTCAATGGAAACGGGTCGGCCAAGCATTCGCGCCACGAACACCGGTGCTACGGTCGCCATCGACCATCACGGTGCGGTGATCGATCGACTGCCATACGGACAGGCGGGACTCCTGCTGTCGCAGGTGCAAGGCATGACGGGTGCAACACCCTATAACCGCTATGGCAACTGGCCAGTGCTCATCGTGTCGATCGCGTTGTTATGCATGGCCGTGATTCGACGTCAGCGCAGCGCCGCCTCAGCCATCGAAGCCGCCTGAGGCGCAACCCCGTCAGATAGAATGACGGCCATGCCAAGCTTTCAGAAAATTATTCTCACCCTGCAGGACTACTGGGATGCGCAGGGATGCGCGCTGCTCCAGCCCATCGACCTGGAGGTGGGTGCCGGCACCTCGCATACCGCCACATTTCTGCGTGCGCTTGGCCCCGAGCCCTGGCGCGCCGCCTATGTGCAGCCCTCGCGTCGCCCCAAAGATGGCCGCTATGGCAACAATCCCAATCGACTGCAGCACTATTACCAATATCAGGTGGTGCTCAAGCCCTCGCCGGAAAATATTCTGGATCTCTACCTGGGATCACTGAAAGCGCTGGGCATCGATCCTCTGGTCAATGACATTCGTTTTGTGGAGGACGACTGGGAGAACCCGACCTTGGGCGCCTGGGGACTCGGATGGGAAGTCTGGCTAAACGGCATGGAGGTCACACAGTTCACCTACTTTCAACAAGTCGGCGGCATCGACTGCGCCCCCATTACCGGAGAGATCACCTACGGCATTGAGCGCCTGGCCATGTATCTCCAAGGCGTGGAAAATGTCTACGACCTGATCTGGACCGAATGGACCGAAAACGGGCAGGCACGTCGGCTCTCTTACGGTGATGTCTATCACCAAAATGAAGTGGAACAGTCCACTTACAATTTTGAGCATAGCAATGTGCCCGTGCTCTTCACCCGTTTTGGCGAGCACGAAGCCGATGCCAAGCGTTTGCTCGAGGCGGGTCTGGCCTTACCCGCTTATGAACAGATTCTGAAAGCTGCCCATACCTTTAACCTACTCGATGCCCGGGGAGCGATCTCCGTTACCGAGCGTGCCCAATACATCGGGCGTATTCGGAACCTCTCGCGTGCCGTGGCCCAGGCGTATGTGCAATCCCGCGAACAATTAGGGTTCCCCATGCTGAGCCGTTCCGCATGAGCACCGCCTCGCTTCTGATTGAACTGCTCACCGAGGAGCTGCCCCCAAAGGCCTTGTCGCGTCTTGGCGATGCATTTGCTGCCGCCATTGCCCAACGGCTAAAGACCGATGGACTCTGCGCCGCCGATGCGCCGGTATCTGCATTCGCCACACCGCGTCGCTTGGCGGTGCATATCGGTGCGGTCATGACCCAGGCACCTAGTCGGGAAAAACAAGAAAAACTTCTGCCGGTCGCGATTGCGCTGGACGCGCAAGGCCAGGCCACGCCCCCGTTGGTCAAAAAACTGGCCAGCCTTGGGGTCACGCTCACCAGTCCAGATCAACTCGATGCCCTTGAGCGTGTTCACGATGGCAAGCAAGAAGTGCTGTTTTACCGGCACACCGCCACGGGGATGTCGTTGACACAATCCGCACAGGCCGCCCTGGAAGACGCGATCGCTAAACTGCCCATTCCAAAGGTCATGACCTATCAGCGCCGCAATGGCGAGACGGTCAAGTTTGTGCGTCCCGCCCATGGATTACTCGCCCTGCATGGCATGACCGTGGTGCCGCTCACCGCACTTGGTCTAGTGGCCGGCAACACGACACGGGGACATCGCTTCCATTGCGATGCCCCCCTCCCGATTCCTAGCGCCGATGAGTACGCCACGCTGCTGAGCACGCAGGGCAAGGTGATCGCCTCGTTTGCCCTTCGGCGCGACCAGATTGCCCGTGGACTGACGGATAAGGCCGCGCCGGATCGGGCGGTCATGCCCGATGCACTGCTTGATGAGGTCACCGCATTGGTGGAGTGGCCCGACGTTCTGGAAGGACGATTCGAAAAAGAATTTTTATCGGTGCCTCAGGAATGCCTGATTCTGACCATGCAACAGAATCAGAAGTATTTCGCGATCACCGATGCCCAGGATCGCCTCACCCACCGCTTCTTGCTGGTCTCGAACATCGCTTCCAAAGATCCGCAGGTCGTGATCTCGGGCAATGAGCGGGTGTTGCGTGCCCGTCTCTCCGACGCCAAGTTTTTCTTTGACCAGGACCGCAAAAAATCCCTAGCCTCGCGCATTGATGGGCTGGCCGCCGTGGTGTATCACAACAAGATTGGGCATCAACGCCAGCGGATTGATCGACTGGCGCTGTTATCCGGCCGTTGGGCCGGGCCACTTGGCGCCGATAGCGGCCTTGCAGAGCGGGCCGCACTGCTGGCGAAAGCCGACCTGCTGACCGACATGGTGGGTGAATTTCCCGAGCTTCAAGGGATCATGGGCACCTATTACGCGCGCCATGATGGGGAACCCGAAGACGTTGCGCTGGCCATTGAAGGCCACTACCACCCCCGATTCTCCGGCGACACGCTGCCGGTAAATGCCGTGGGCACTGCATTGGCGCTCGCCGATAAGATGGAGACCATCGTGGGCATTTGGGGCATCGGCCTGTCGCCCACCGGTGATAAAGATCCCTTCGCGCTGCGACGCCATGCACTCGGTGTGGTGCGTCTGCTGATTGAGAAGAAATTAGACCTATCACTCGATGTGCTGCTCCACGATGCCGTGGCCGCGTTTGCGGACGTGCCCGCCGTGCAGCCCGACCTTGGCGCCATCGAAGGGTTTATCCACGACCGCCTGCGCGCTTGGCTCAAGGAAAAAGGCTACGGTATCGAAGCGATCGATGCCGTACTCGCCCAGTGCCCATATCGGCTAAAAGAGATTCCTCAGCGCTTAGATGCCCTTCGCCACTTTATGGCGCAACCCGAAGCCCAGTCGCTGTGTTCGGCCAATAAACGTATCGGCAATATCTTGAAGAAGGCGGAACTGCCGGCAACCGCCTCGCTGTCCGTGACCCCGGCGCTCCTGATCGAACCGGCCGAGAAAACGCTCGCCGAGACACTGGCCACCATCGCACCACAGGCCCACAGTGACATGGCCCATGGCCGCTACACCGAGGCCTTGGCCCGTCTGGCGGCCCTCAAAGTCCCAGTGGATGCATTTTTTGATCACGTGATGGTCAATGCCGACGATCCCGCCTTACGTCAGAATCGTCTGGCCTTACTCGATGCTCTCCACCGCGCTATGAATCAGGTCGGTGATCTCTCGCGACTGGCCGCATGAGCGTACAAAGCGGGCCGCTCATCATCCTGGATCGTGATGGCGTGATCAATCACGACAGCGATAACTACATTAAGTCTCCGGATGAATGGCGACCGATGGACAGAAGCCTGGAGGCAATTGCCCGACTCACGCATGCCGGCTGGTCGGTGGCCGTGGCCACCAATCAGTCCGGCATTGAGCGTGGCCTGTTTGATATCAATACCCTGCACGCCATCCACACCAAGATGATGGCGGCGGTGGCCGATGCGGGCGGGCGCATCGATGGGATTTTTTTCTGTCCACACGCCCCGGATGCGGGATGCGACTGTCGCAAACCGGCCGCCGGTCTGCTGCGCGACATCAGTGCACGGTTCAATCGGGGCCTGGCCGGCATCCCGCTCGTGGGCGACTCCCTGCGGGACTTGAAGGCCGGTCTCGAGATGGACTGCGCCCTGTGGCTGGTCAAGACCGGTAAAGGTGCCCGCACGCTGGCCGCCGCACAGCAAGATCCCGAGAGCACCTTACCCCTTGCCACGCGCGTTGCCGAGGATCTGTTTGGCGCCGTGGATCAGATCCTGAAAGGCGGCGCTGCTCACTGATGCTGGCCATCCGTGCATTTCTGTTTTTAGTGTTTCAAGCCGTCACGCTCGTCGTTTGGGCCATTCTGTTTATCCTGATCGGTCCGTTTCTCCCGTACCGCCTGCGCTATGCCTTTGCCATGCGATGGCCCGGCATGTGCGTCTGGGGCGCCAGGGTGCTTCTGGGTATTCGTTATCGGGTCATCGGTGAACACCATCTTCCCAATGGTCCGGCAATTCTGCTTTCCAAACACGAATCCGCCTGGGAAACCATGTTCTATCCCAGTTACTTCACCACACCCCTATGCTTTGTGTTCAAGCGCGAACTGCTGTGGATTCCATTTTTTGGTTGGGGCATCGCACTGTTGCGCATGGTGGCCATCAATCGGGGGCAAGGCAGTAAGGCATTTGCACAAATTGAATCCAAGGGACGTGATGTCCTGCAGCGACAAGGTCGATGGATGGTGTTTTTTCCTGAAGGCACTCGCGTGGCACCGGGCCGAGTAGTGCGCTTTAAAACCGGCGGTACCCGATTGGCGGTGGCCACCAACACACCGGTCGTGCCCATCGCCATGAACTCCGGAGATGTCTGGCCGCGCAAGTCCTTTATTAAAAAACCTGGGCTAATTACCGTTTCCATAGGGCCAGCCCTCTTGCCGGAAGGCGAAGATCCGACTACCCTCATGGCCAAGGTGGAAAACTGGATACAACAAGAGATGCAGACCATGCGTTCGGATCAATCACGACGGGGGCGTCCATGACACTGCTCGAGCAGTTCTTGTTACCGTTCGGTCTCGCTGATCCTTCCGACCAATCGGCCAAATCCCCGTCATCCCGTACCTCCAGATCGTCGAAGACCAACGATCCTTCTGCTCCACCCACCGCCCCCCAGAAAAAACATCGTACCGTGGCCCTTCAGGGTCAGGCCGTTCCTTGGGCATTAAAGCGCACACGCCGTAAAACCGTGGGTATGTCGATTGGCCAAGGAATGATTCAAGTGAATGCGCCGCGTTGGGTTCCGGTCAGTGACATTGAATACATCCTGCAGGAGAAATCCAAATGGCTACTGGCCCGACTGGCCGAGTGGTATCAGAGCGATCATCATCGCCTGCTGCCCGAGCAACAGTGGGCCCATGGCGCCAGCCTGCAATACCTTGGCAAACCTCTTACCTTGATCATGGCGCCCACCTTGCGTCAAACCCAATGGGATGATTTTCGTCGGGAGCTCCAGCTGGCCCTGCCCGCCGATGCCTCCATGGCGCAGATTCGCGACACCGTGCACGCCTGGTTGCAGTCACAGGCTAAAACACTCTTCGGCCTTCGGCTCAAAGCCATCAGCAGCGAGTCCGGGCGTCGCTACACCAAGTTCAGCCTCAGTAATGCCCGTGGCCGTTGGGGCAGCTGCACCGAAGATGGCCATATCCGACTCAACTGGCGCCTGATCCACTTCGGCCAGGAAGTGATCGACTATGTGATCGCCCATGAATTGGCCCACACCTACACCATGGATCACAGCGCAGACTTCTGGAGTGAAGTCGCCGAGATTCTGCCAAGCTACGAGGAAGGCAAAACGATTCTTCGTAAAACCCGATTAGACGCCCTTCCAACGTTCTAACACCTAGGCCATCGGGCGATGACCGGTGGCCATGCCCGACGAGGGAAAACGCTCGGCGATGTGATTGGCCAATGCAATGAATGTCGCCACGGAGAGCTCCTCGGCACGCTGCATGGGCGAAATTCCCAGTCGCTCCCAGTCGATGACCTCGCTATACCCCGCCAGGGTATTGCGCAGCATCTTTCGTCGCTGAGAAAAGGCAGTCATCACCACCGCGGCGAACACGACCCAGTCTGCGACCCTCACCTGATGATCGGCCAGCGGCACCATGCGCACAATGGCGGAGTCGACTTTCGGCGCAGGATGAAAGGCGCCGGGCGGCACGATCAGACAACGCTGTAGGGTGTAGCGGGCCTGCAGCATGACCGAGAGCCGTCCGTAGATCTTTGATCCACAGGGCGCCACCATACGATCGACCACTTCTTTTTGAAGCATCACATGCTGATCCCCGATCACCGAGGCGCTCTCCAGCAAATGAAACAGAATCGGACTGGAGATGTTATAGGGCAGATTGCCCACGATCCGCAGCTTGGCGCCAAGCGCCGTGGACAGTGCCATGAAATCCACCTTCAGCACATCCTGTTCATGAATGGTCAACTGTGCACTGGAAAATCGCTCCCGCAGTCGGGCGGCCAGATCACGATCGATTTCAATGGCATGAAGGTGGCCGAGCGAGCGCAGCAGGGGCTCGGTTAACGCGGCCTGACCAGGGCCAATCTCGACCATACAGTCTCCCGACTTCGGCGCGATCGCCGCCACGATTCGGGCGATGACACCGGGATCATGAAGAAAATTCTGGCCGAAGCGTTTTCGGGCGATGTGCGGGGTGTCCACCATCGCCTCCGGTGGCCGCCCCATGGAGGCACCGGACTTGCTCACCGCATCAGAGATCGTCGCGCTTGATTTCGACGTAGGCATTGGCGCGTACCTCGCGTGTCCAGTCGGCCACGGCCTCTGCCAGCTTTTGATCGCGCAAGACCATGCGGGCGGCGGTGCGCAGACGTTGCTCGGTCAATGGTTCGCGTTTGCGCTCGAGCAACTGGATCAGATGCACTCCGAATACCGAACGCACCGGATCGCTCACCTGTCCGGGCTGAAGCGCCACCATGGCGCGTTCAAATTCCGGCACCAGATCGCCCGGATAGGCCCAGTCCAGTTCACCGCCCCGTGGTGCGGACCCCGGATCCTGCGAGAAATCCCGGGCCAATTGCGCGAAATCAGCGCCGAGTTCCAAACGACGCCGAATGTCCACAATCCGGCGACGCGCCTGCTCTTCGTTCACCTGTGCATCCACACGTACCAGAATATGACGGGCACGGTGCACGGCCACTTCCTGAGTGCGCAAGGTGGATCGCTTATCTTCCAGTTGCAGTACATGGAACCCGTTCGGGCTGCGAATGGTCTTGGCCACCTCGCCCGGTTTCAGGGACGCCACGGCCTCAAGAAATAGGGTCGGCAGACGGTCTCGAGTGCGCCACCCCAGGCTACCCCCCTGGTCGCGATCCGAAGCGTCAGAGAATTCCTTGGCCACCGCGGCAAAGGTGCGCGGACCCCGCAGCGCCTCCTCAATCCGCTTGACCTTGTCCTGGGCCGCGGTCAGGTCCTGTTTGGAGGGATTCTCACTGACCCGCACCAGTATCTGGGCGACTTTCCACTCCTCAATGCGCTGGATCGACTGGCCTTGCGCCGCCAAGAAGGTGTCGACCTCGCTGTCACTGATCTGCAGGCGATTGTCCACTTCACGTTCGCGCAGCCGCGTAAGAATAATTTCTTCGCGAATGTCCTGACGAAAACTGGAAAACGAGATGCCCTCGCTTTCCAACTGATTGCGAAGGCCGGACACCGAGAGTCCGTTTTGCTCTGCGATGCGGGCGACACTGCGATCCAGGGTGAGATCATCGACGCGAATGCCGGTCTCCCGCGCCAGTTGCAACATGGCCCGATCGTTGATCATGCGATCCAACACCTGTTCACGCAGCACGGCCGGGGGCGGCACGGCCGCGCCCTGTCGCTTCAGGTTCACCACAAATTGCTTTTCCCGACGGGCCAGTTCACTGGCCGTGATCACTTCACGGTTCACGATCGCCACCACGCGGTCGATCAGGGTCGGGCTGCTGGGCGCCCGCAGACCCTGACTCGGGGCGGGCGGCGCCAAGGGGCGCACCTGGGCGCCACCGCCCAATGGCGTGACCTGTGCCGAAGAGGAGGACGGGGCCACCGGCTGGGCGAGCGCCGCTACCGACAGGATCAGCACCGCCCCCCCAAGGGTCAGCCTTCGCGCAAATTGGCCCATACGTCCTTTTTAAGTGAAATCAGAATTACTGGAAGTTATCAAATTTTGACGGCAACGGTGTGATCTGGTTGATCATCTGATAGTTCGGGATACTGCGGGTCAACACTGACAAGGGGTTCGTGCCGACGCGGGCCAGGCCGTTGAGTTCAATCTGAAAGAAAATGGCCGTGTTTTTCTCGGTTGCACTGGTCACGTATTGCTGCGCCACCACCCGGCCGATCCAACAGCCCCCATCGTATTCAAATCCGGCCAAGGCCTCGACCAGGCCGGAATTCTGATTCACCGCCCCGCCGCCAAGGTTGCGCATTGCATGCTGATAACGCCCCACGGCATACCAGTGCTTGGCCACCGGCCACTGCACCGCCAGGTCAATGGTGTTCGACGATCCTCGTACATAACGATAGGCTGCACTCAGCACATGGGCGGGACGCGGCGTAAACCGGTTCACCAAGGACACGTTCTGGATGGTCGAGGTCGACGGCGTGTACTGCACCTGTGAATCCACACTCCAGTCTTTCATCGGTCGCGCAGAGATCTGCCCCAGAAGATCCGATCGGCGATCCGTGCGCACCGTGCCTCCGGGCAGCACCACGCGTTGATCCGAGAAATAAAAGCGCTGTCCCACGGCCGCCCGGAAACGCTCAGCGCCGCTCTGCTCTTCAATGAGCCGCGTGGTCACACCGGCCGTGATCTGATTCAGATCGGCCACGCGGTCATGGCCATTAAACGCCGCATCGGAGAACATCTGAATGAAGTTTAGACTCGGCGAGCCCGTGTCGAACACGGGATAGGCCGTCTGGTTTTTATACGGCGTGTAGATGTAGGTGATCTTGGGCTCTAAGGTTTGCTCTAACGGCAGGCTACCGGCCACCAGTGGCCGCTCTAACACGGTGCTGACTTCAGTACTGAAGGTGGGAAGAACCCGGGAATAGGACGTGGTGGTCGCCCCCACGTTATTGGCATAAATGCCCAGCGTGCCGCTCGTGTCCGTACCGTCTTTGCGGTGTTCGTAATGCGTGGCATGCACCGCGATCTTGGGCGTCACGTAAAAGCCCTGCTGGAAGTGGCGCCAGGCCACGGATCCGGTGCCCACCACGCGCTCTCCCTCCGCCAACGTCGGGTGGCGAAAGGACGTGATCTCGGTCGAGGCATTCCAGTCCAGCGGCCAGGCGTCGCGCCCCGGCATCGCCCGATGGCCGCGCGATACCGACAGACGTGGCGCATAGCTATAAGGGCGAATCAATGGCGACGCCGTATCCTGAAGTAACTGATATTCCTGGACTTCGGCCTGCACATTCCATCCCCGGGCGACCGTATTCAGGGTAAGACTTCCCGGCAGCAAGCGCTGAGATGATGAGAGCAAGGAGTTGCCCAGATCGGAAAAATAATTGTTATCCGATGCGCGCTGCACATTCAGGCCCACCGCGACATCTTTCATGGGTTTTAACGTCGTCGTAATCGAACCAAACTGCCGCGTGCTATTGGTCATGCTGTCATTGGGCAAGATCTCATACGCGATGGTGCCCAGGCTATTGGGGCGTAAGAAGCGAAACTCCGCCCCAAGCTGTGTGCCGCGCTTGCTGATGAAGCGCGGGTACACGGTCATGTCGTGCTGAGGCGCGATGTTCCAGTAATACGGCACTTGAACCTCTAAGCCGAGTTTCACCGATGTGGAGTACGACGGCGGCAGCCAGCCGGACTTGCGGTGATCTCCGATTGAAAACGTGGCATCCCCAAACGGCAGAATGGGCACATCCCCCCAGTACAGGGTGGCCGACTTGGCCGCGCCAACCTCCCGAATCTGATCAATCAAAAACTCATCCATGCGCAGCGTCCACGCCGGACGGTCGCGCGGGCAGGTGCTGTAAACAGCCTGCGTGAGTTTCGTTTCGAGTGGTTGAATGAACTCGGCCCGCTTGGCCGTGCCACGACCGCCCGTGGACACTAATTGATAGCCCACCTCGTCGAAAAATCCCTGGGTCGTGCCGAGCTTAAGCCGCAACCGCGGCCCCTCGTAGAACTCCCCTTCCCGAAAGAGCTTGACCTGCCCCTCGGCGAACAACTCATCCTGCACCAGATCGTGCCGAATGTAGTCGCCCTTGATAAAAAGCCCGAGCTTGCGGAATTCGGCATCGCCCCGGGACTCAATCACATCATCCGTCTGGCCGGTCACGTCTTTACCAAAGATGTAGACCGGGGTGTCCGTGGTCGATGAAGGTTCGAGATTCAGGATCGGATCAAACTTCAGACCCAGGGGTCGGGTCACGCCATTGGTCAAGGCCAACGATGAACCGGTGGCGGAGCGCGGTGCCGTATCGGGGGCCTGCGCCAACCGCGTGCAGGTCCCAATCGGTGACTCGGCCATGACAGCAGTGGATGCGGAGCACATCGCCACCACTGCAACGATGAGTCTCAAGGAGAGCGCGCCTGCGGCTCTCACCCGCAGGGTGACGTTCCCGAAAAAATGCATGCTCTATTATAGGGAGCGCCGATTACGCCAACGCCCATGACCACTCTTAGCGATCCCCGTCTTCAACGCGCCCATGCATGGCTATGCGCGCAGACCGATGCGCTCTTGGCCCAGGGGTGGCAGTTGCAACCCGACAGCCTGCGACCCGCCTCCAGCGACGCCTCGTTTCGTCGGTACTTCCGACTCGATGCGATCCACCAGGGCCAGCCCGACGGCCTGATTCTGATGGACGCCCCGCCCGAAAAGGAGGATATCCGGCCCTTCATGGCCGTGGCGCAACTCCTGGCCCGTGCCGGGCTTCACGTTCCCGAGCAGTTTGCCCACGATCTGGAACAAGGGTTTTTACTCTGCAGCGACCTGGGGTCGACCACCTATGCCCACGCGTGCGCGGATCAACAACACGATCCGCAGGCCTGCGATGCGCTGTACCAGGACGCCTGGCGCGCATTGGTGAAGCTTCAGCAATTCAGCAGTCCAGATCATGGCGGCCACCCCTTGCCGCCATACGACCACGGCCGTTTGATGCAGGAGATGCGCTTATTTGATGAGTGGTACCTGGGGCGGCATCGCCCCACGGAACTCACGGCCTCTGAGCGTGCAGAACTCATGGGCATTTACGAGCGCATTGCGCAGGCCTGCTTAACCCAGCCCCAGGTGATCGTGCATCGGGACTTCCACAGTCGCAATCTGATGGTGACGGCGCAGCAAAATCCCGGGGTGTTGGATTTTCAGGATGCCGTGGTAGGGCCCATCACCTATGACCTGGTCTCCCTTTTGCGCGATGCCTACATCGCCTGGCCGGAAGAGGTCCAACTGGACTGGGCCGTGCGCTACTGGCAAGACGCCAAACGCGCCGGACTTCCGGTGCCCCAGGACTTCTCCGACTTCTGGCGGGATGTTGAGTGGATGGGTCTGCAGCGCCATCTCAAGGTGCTGGGTATTTTCGCCCGACTGTTTTATCGCGACGGGAAAGAAAATTACCTTCACGACATCCCCGTGGTCTGGCAGTACGCCCATGGCGTCGCTCGGCGCTATCAGGGCTTGGGCCCACTGGCCAGACTCCTGGAACGCAGCGCGTGAAGTCCCCGGCACGTCCCATGCACGCCATGGTGTTGGCCGCCGGCCGCGGCGAACGCATGCGTCCGCTGACCGACACCACGCCCAAACCATTGCTGATGGTCCGCGGCCAACCCCTGATCGCCTGGCATTTGCATCGACTGCGCGCGGCAGGATTTGTCCATGTGGTGATCAATGTCGCGCACTTGGGCCAACAGATCATCGATGCCATTGGCACGGGCGCCGCCTTCGGCCTGGACGTGCGTTTCTCGGTGGAGCCCGAGGGTGCATTCGAGACCGCCGGTGGCATTGCCACTGCCGAGCCCTGGCGTGACGGTTACGGTCAGTTGCTCGACTCGCCATTTCTGGTGATCAATGCCGACGTCTGGACCGACTGGCCCATGCAGCACGCCATTGAGATTCGCGACACGGAATTCACCGCCCAACACCCCACGCGCTGCCATCTGGTGCTGGTCGATAATCCGCCCCACCATCCCCAGGGGGACTTTTGTCTGCAGACGCCAGGGCAATGGCCCTCCTCCCAATCGACACTGGAGCATGACCGCGACCGCATCGGCCCTCGTGCCGTCGGTTTCCGCGATCAGGGATCCCCACTGACATTTTCAGGAATAGGCGTCTATGATCGCCGTATGTTTGCTGAAATCCGCCCCCGCACGCGCGCAGCACTCGCACCCCTGTTGCGCCAGGCCATCACCGACGGCCTGGCCTGCGGATCCCATTACACCGGAGTCTGGAATGATGTCGGCACTCCGCAGCGGCTTGCACAACTGAATACCGACGCATGAACGCGCCCGATACGGCCTTGGCCGAAAACTTTATCGCGGCCCTCCCCGAGACCCTTCGGCCGGAAGAGGCGCTGGGGCCCGTGCATGGCCGGCAACATGAGCAGCGGCGCGCCTGCCTTGCGGCCTGGATGGCCTCACAAGGCGGTGGTCTGGCGGTGATCTCCGCCGGCGGTGAACTCATTCGCAATCGCGACAATCCGTTTCCGTTTCGCAGTCACAGTGATTTTTTATACATGACGGGTTTCCCCGAGCCGGATGCCTGGTGGCTGATGCGGGTCGATGCAAACGGCACCACCCGTAATGTGCTGGCCTGTCGCGGACGCGACCCGGAACGCGAGATCTGGGATGGCGTTCGGGTCGGACCGTTGGCGGCCGCGCAACGTTTTCACATGGATGCCGCGATCGATGTGACCGAACTCGACACCACGGTCATCGAGATGGCCGCTAACCTGCCGGCGTTTTACGCCCATGTGGGCGTGCATGCAGAACTCGATGAAAAACTCCGTCTCTGGTTAAACGCCTTACGCGCGCAGGGACGCGCCGGCGTGACGGCACCGGATCGCATCATTGATATTTCACAGGCCATTGCCCGGCAGCGGCTCATCAAAGACGCGCCAGAGATGGCCACCATGCAGCGGGCGGCCACGATCTCGGCCGCCGCCCACGTGCGTGCCATGCAACACGCCCGCCCCGGACAACGTGAATACCAGATCGAAGCGGAACTGCTGCATCACTTTCGTGCCCACGGCGCGCAGTCGGTGGCCTACGGCTCAATCGTGGCCGGCGGGCCCCACAGTTGCATCCTTCATCACCGCGCCGGGAACCGCATCATTCAAGATGGTGAGCTCGTACTGATCGATGCCGGCTGTGAACTTGATGGCTATGCTTCCGACATCACGCGCACCTTTCCGGTCAATGGAAGATTTACACCCGCACAACGCGCCACCTATGACATTGTCTGTGCCGCGCAGCAGGCCGCGGTGCAGGTCACGTCGGTCGGTGCCAAATTCACCGACCCCCACGATGCCGCCGTGCGCGTGTTGGCCCAAGGGCTGTTAGACCTTGGTCTCATCGCACCCCAAAGCCTAGAGGCCGCCATCGAATCCGGCGCCTACAAACGGTTTTACATGCATCGCACCGGCCACTGGCTTGGCCTCGATGTCCACGACGTGGGCGACTACAATACGAGGCTCACCAGTGGCATGGTCACCACCATCGAACCGGGGCTGTACATCCGCCCCGCCGCCGATATCGCACACGAGTTCTGGAACATCGGAATCCGAATCGAGGATGATGCGGTCGTCACCCCGGATGGTGCCCAGTTGCTGACCCGCGGTGTTCCGGTGAACGCCGCAGACATCGAAGCGCTGATGCAGCGTTAAGCCGTTTTTAGGACCTCATCATGTCGGACCCCTTAGTGCGCATTCAAGGCGCAGGCCCTGTGGGCATTCTTGCCGCCTTGTTCCTGGTGAAATACGGATGGGATCCCTCGGCCATTGAGCTCGTGGATCACACGCTGCACACACCTCAACCGGCCCACGATCACGACCCACGCATTCTTGCGTTGTCGCACGGCACCCTGGTGCGTTTGGCACACCTTCATGTTCCCGTACAGGCCACGCGCATTCAGCATATTCATGTGTCGTCCCAAGGGCATTTCGGCAGCATGGAGATTCATACCGATCGGGTGGGAGTGACCGACCTTGGGGGATTGGCCAGTTATGCCAGCCTGCTCACCCAATTGCGACAGACCGTGCGCGACAGCGGCGTGGCCCTGCTGGAAGCACCGGGCACGGCAACACCGGGTGTACTGGTCGTGGCCGAAGGCGGCGTGTTTCGGCGCGACGCCCCCATGAACGATCCCGGCATGGAACTGGTGCGGGACTACCACCAAAATGCGGTGATCGGATGGGTCACCACCACCCCACCCCCGACCGATACCGCCTGGGAACGCTTCACCTCCGATGGTGTGGTGGCCTTGTTGCCCATTGGCCAGCGCTATGCCCTGATTTTCTGCGCGCAGACCGAGCGGGCCGAGGCCTTCCGACACGCCACGCCCGAAGCGCAGGTGCGCATGCTCTCCGAGATCATGACATCCCGCGTGCGCGGCATCGACAACATCACCATCACCGGATCGTATCCGTTGGGATTGAAATGGCGAGAGCGCCTGGCCGATGGCAATACCGTATGGATCGGAAACTCGGCACAGGCCCTGCATCCCGTCGCCGGCCAAGGATTGAATCTTGGGTTTCGTGACGCGGAGACATTGTCGACCTGCCTGCTGCAACGTGGCCAAAGCATTCCCGATCGGCTCCAGGACTACGCCCGTCGGCGCAAAGCCGACCGATGGGCCGTGCGCACGGCCACCGACACCCTGGCCCGCGCGGCCTGGGTCCGACGGGCCATCGGTGGCGTCGCCCTCTTGCCCGGTGCAAAAAAATTGCTCGGCCAAGTGTTGATGTACGGTGGCTAACACCATGCATCAGGCCTTGTTTAATGTGCCGTTATCGATTGGGCCGTACACACTGCCGAATCGTGTGTTCGTCGCACCCATGGCCGGTGTGACCGATCGGCCTTATCGCCAACTCTGCAAACGACTTGGCGCCGGCTACGCCGTCAGTGAGATGGCCGCCTCCAACGCGCTGCTCTGGGCCACCGATAAAACCACCCGACGCATCAATCACGATGGCGAGATCGCCCCCAAGGCGGTACAGATCGCCGGCGCAGACCCCGCCATGATGGCCCAGGCCGCACGCTTTAATGTGGAGCGCGGCGCACAGATCATCGATATCAACATGGGCTGCCCCGCAAAAAAAGTCTGCAATGTCGCTGCAGGGTCCGCGCTCATGCAAGCGCCCGAGACAGTCCGTGACATCGTGCAGGCCGTCATGCAAGCCGTGCGCGAGTACCGAGTGCCCGTCACGCTCAAAATGCGGACCGGATGGAGCCGCGCCCACCGTAACGCTCCCGAGATCGCCCGAATGGCAGAAGATCTTGGCGTCAGCATGCTCACGGTGCATGGCCGCACCCGTGAAGACAAATATCATGGCCACGCTGAGTACGACACCATCGCCACCGTCAAACAGCAGGTGCGCATCCCGGTGGTGGCCAATGGCGACATTGATAGCCCTCAGAAGGCCTATGAGGTGTTGGACTACACCAAGGCCGATGCCGTGATGATTGGTCGCGCCGCCCAGGGTCGGCCCTGGATCTTTCGGCAGATCGCGCACTTCCTGGAGACGGGGGAATCACTGCCCGACCCCACCGAGGCCGAGATTGCGCAATGGTTAAGAGACCATTTGCATGACCACTATTGCTTCTACGGAGAGTTCACGGGCGTGCGCATCGCGCGCAAACACATCGGCTGGTACCTCAAGGGATTGCCTGGCGCAAAGGTGTTTCGTGAAGCGCTGAACCGACTGGAGTCGACCGAGGCACAATTAGCGGCCATTGATCATTTTTTTGCCCACTCCCATGAACGCCGATTCCAGGAAGCCTGACGATGCCCCGACCGCCGACCTGGCGGTGCCCAAGGTCGGAGAGACCGTGCGCAAAGCCCTGGATCATTATTTCAAGGCCCTTGGCGATCAATCGCCTCACGCGCTCTACGACATGGTGATTCTGGCGGCAGAAAAACCACTCCTCGAAGTGGTCATGGCCCGCTACCGCGGCAACATCAGTCATGCCGCTAAAGCACTTGGACTGACCCGCAATACACTACGCAAAAAACTGCACTTTCACGGGCTTGCCACCAACGATACGCCCTAACCTTTGGAGCTGTTATGTCTTCTGTTGCACCGGTTGCCTCTTCCCCGCGTCCCCATCGCCTGCCGATTGCGCGCGCCCTGCTCAGTGTCTCCGACAAAACGGGCATCGTCGAGTTTGCACAGGCACTGGCCCAACGCGGCGTCACCCTGCTGTCGACCGGTGGCACGGCTGCACTGCTCACCCGACACGGACTCACCGTGACGCCAGTGGATGCCATCACACGATTTCCAGAAATGTTGGACGGGCGCGTCAAGACACTCCACCCCGCCGTGCACGGTGGGTTACTGGCACGACGGGATTCCCCCGATCACATGCGGGCCCTGGCCGGCGCTGGATTCGAGACCATTGACCTGCTGGTGGTGAACCTTTACCCGTTTCGGGAGACCCTGGCCCGACCCGGAGCGAGCTACGAAGATGTCATTGAGAACATCGATATTGGCGGGCCGGCCATGCTGCGTGCAGGCGCCAAGAACCATGATGGGGTGGCCGTCGTTGTGGACCCCAGTGACTATGCCGACCTGCTCGCCGAAATGGATGCGCAGGCCAACACGCTCGGCTGGCCCACACGACAACGCTTAGCCAAGAAAGTGTTTGCCCACACGAGTGCGTATGACGGTGCCATCAGTAATTTCTTAAATGCCTTGGAGCCCGTGGACTGCGATGCTACTGCTGCCGGCTGCATGCCCCCCGCACCATCGAGCGCGAACGCCTACCCCCAGGTCTTATCGATACAGGTTCAAAAAGTCCAAGACATGCGCTACGGCGAGAACCCGCATCAGAGCGCCGCGTTTTACAAAGATGTCCAGGCGATGACCGGCACGCTCGCCAACTACACCCAACTGCAGGGCAAAGAACTCTCCTACAACAACATTGCGGATTCCGATGCCGCCTGGTCATGCGTGCGCAGCTTCTCGGCGCCCGCCTGTGTGATTGTCAAACACGCAAATCCCTGCGGTGTGGCCGTGGGTGCCGATGCATTGAATGCCTATCAGAAGGCGTTCAAGACCGATCCCACGTCCGCCTTTGGCGGCATTCTCGCCTTCAATACCGAGCTCTCGGCCGCGGCCGCGCAGGAAGTGACCAAGCAGTTTGCCGAAGTGATCATTGCGCCAAGCTTTCACCCCGACGCACTCCAGGTGTTCGCCACGAAAACCAACCTGCGCTTATTGCAGTTGCCCCTGGGCGACGATGGGGCCATTGCCAGCGGCCGGGATGTGAAGCGTGTGAGCGGCGGACTGCTGGTGCAGACCCCGGATCGCAACACGCTCTCCCGTGATCAGCTCAAAGTGGTCACGACACTTGCCCCCACCCCACAACAGCTCGACGACTTATTGTTCGCATGGAAGGTCTGCACCTGGGTCAAGAGCAATGCCATTGTGTTCTGCGGCAACGGCATGACCCTGGGCGTGGGCGCCGGTCAAATGAGCCGGATCGATTCCGCGCGGATTGCGGGCATCAAAGCCCAACATGCAGGATTGGATTTGAAAGGATCCGCGGTCGCCTCGGATGCGTTTTTTCCATTTCGCGATGGACTGGACGCCGTGGCCGATGTCGGTGCGACCTGTGTGATTCAGCCCGGAGGTTCGGTGCGCGATGACGAGGTCATCGCCGCCGCCAACGAGCGTGGCATTGCCATGGTATTCACAGGAATGCGGCACTTCCGGCACTAAGGTGATGCGCCATCCACCGTCATCACGTATTGCGGCCGTCATCGCGAGCAGGGCGTAGCGGTCCATGACGACGCGAATTTTAGGCATCGACCCGGGCCTGCGCCGTACCGGATTTGGTGTGATCGACATTGATGGCCAACGGATCGACTACGCGGGCAGCGGCGTCATCACGCCTGACATGGCCGGCACCGAGCCGCAGCGGCTTGGCGAACTCTTTCGTGGAGTGCAGGAACTCATTTCTCATTACAAACCACAACACGCCGTGATCGAACGCGTGTTTGTGAATGTCAACCCGAAATCCACGCTGTCCCTGGGCCAGGCCCGCGGCGTGGCCATTGCCGCACTCGCTCAGGCGCAACTGCCCGTGGATGAAATCACGCCACTGCGGATCAAGCAGTCGATCGTTGGATCGGGACGGGCCACCAAAGAACAGGTACAGCGCATGGTGCAGCGCTTGTTAGCGCTTTCCAAAGCGCCCGGCGCCGATGCGGCCGATGCACTGGCCTGTGCACTGGCCTGGTGGCAGTCACAGGCGCATGCCCGGGCGATTGCGCGGAGCAGTTCCGCACGCTGACGCGCACCGGGGCGGCAGGGCCGCCCATCTTGCTTCACAATAGCGGGCATCATGATCGGCCGCATCTCCGGAACCCTGCTGGCGAAACACCCCCCACAAGTCCTGGTGGATGTGCAGGGCGTGGGCTATGAGATCGACGTGCCCATGAGCACCCTGTATGAACTGCCCGAGATCGGCAAACCCGTGACGCTGCTCACCCATATGGTGGTCCGTGAAGATGCCCAATTGCTGTACGGATTCATCAACGCATCGGAACGCAGCGCATTTCGTGAACTGATCAAAGTCAGCGGCGTGGGACCTCGAATTGCGCTGGCGGTCCTCTCAGGATTGTCGGTCGATCAGCTCGTGCAGGCCGTGGCCATGCAGGAGGCCGGCTTACTGACACGCGTGCCGGGCATTGGGAAGAAGACTGCAGAGCGCTTGATTCTGGAACTCAAAGGCAAACTGGCCGATGTGGTGGGCACGACCGGCGCCGCCATCACCTCTGGCGCGGCCGACGTGGTGAATGCACTGCTGGCGCTGGGGTACTCCGAGCGCGAGGCGCTCGCCGCCACCAAGGGCCTGGCCGCCGGCAGCTCCGTGTCCGACGGCATCAAGCAGGCACTCAAGAGTCTCGCCAAGTAAACTAGCGCGATGATTGAACACGAAGATCTGTCCGGGGGCACCAATGAGGATCGACTCATTTCCGGCCAGGTCAAAACACCCGCCGAAGACGCCATAGAACGGGCGCTGCGCCCGCAACGACTGGCCGACTATATTGGCCAGCACAAAGTGCGCGATCAGCTAGCGCTTTTTATCGAGGCCGCCCGCCAACGTTCAGAGGCGCTGGACCACGTGCTGCTCTTTGGCCCCCCGGGGCTGGGCAAAACCACGCTGGCCCATATTCTGGCCCGCGAGCTGGGCGTCAATCTTCGCCAGACCTCGGGCCCGGTGCTGGAGCGCCCGGGGGACCTGGCCGCGCTGCTCACCAATTTAGAGCGCAATGATGTGCTGTTCATTGACGAAATCCATCGGCTCAGCCCCGTGGTGGAAGAGATTCTGTACCCCGCCCTGGAGGACTATCAGATCGACATCATGATCGGAGAAGGTCCTGCGGCGCGATCGATCAAACTCGACATCCAACCCTTCACACTGGTGGGCGCCACCACACGCGCCGGCATGCTCACCAATCCCCTTCGGGATCGCTTTGGCATTGTGTCGCGCCTGGAGTTTTATAACGCCGATGATCTGGCCACCATCGTCAAACGATCGGCGGGCTTACTCCAGGCCACGATCAACGACAGCGGTGCGGTCGAAATTGCCAAACGCTCCCGCGGCACGCCGCGCGTGGCCAACCGCCTGCTGCGTCGGGTGCGTGACTTTGCCCAGGTCAAGGCCAGCGGCACGATCACGGCGGAGATTGCCGACCAGGCCCTGGCCCTGCTGGAAGTCGACAAGGAGGGGTTCGACCTGATGGACCGCAAGCTGCTGGAGTCCATCATCGATAAATTCGAAGGCGGGCCGGTCGGACTTGACAACCTGGCCGCTGCGATCGGTGAGGCCAAAGACACCATCGAAGATGTGCTGGAACCGTATCTGATTCAGCAAGGGTTTTTACAGCGCACGCCGCGCGGCCGCATTGCAACGGCGGCCGCCTACCAACACTTTGGCAAAATTGCTCCCACATCCAATCCCAACGCGAGGCTGTTTTAGATCATGAATGCCGCACCCAACATGTCCGTGCTCACCCTGATTCTGGAAGCCAGCCTTCCGGTGCAGCTGGTGATGTTATTACTGGTCATCGTGTCCATTCTCTCGTGGACTGTGATCTTCAAAAAATGGCAGTCGATTGGTCGTGCCCACCGAAACACGGAGGATTTTGAAAAAATCTTCTGGTCCGGTGGTGACCTGATGACGCTGCTTGGCAAAGCCGAGAAAAACGAACTGCCGGGTCCCTTGCCTAAGATTTTTCATGCGGGCATGCGGGAGTTTTTAAAGATTCGAGCCGGCAATACCACCACCGATACCGGTGCCATGATTGACGGTGCCCGTCGTGCCATGCGCGCCGCATTTCAGCGCGAGCTCGATGCCCTGGAACGCAATCTTCCCTTTCTCGCCTCGGCGGGATCCGTGTCACCCTACATCGGACTGTTTGGCACGGTCTGGGGAATCATGCATGCCTTTACCGGCCTATCCAATGTGCAGCAGGCCACTCTGGCCGCGGTCGCCCCGGGAATCGCAGAGGCATTGGTGGCCACCGCCATTGGTCTGTTTGCGGCCATCCCCGCGGTCGTGGCCTACAACCGCTACGCCACCGATATCGATCACCTGAGCATTCGATTCGAGGGGTTCATGGAAGAGTTCTCCAACATCCTGCAACGCCAGGCCATTCGCTAAGTCCATGGGCGCCCAGGCCTCTTCCCGCAGTCACCGTCGCCGTCGCATGATGAGCGAGATCAATGTCGTGCCCTACATCGACGTGATGCTGGTGCTGCTGATCATTTTCATGGTCACGGCGCCCATGATCGTCACCGGCACGATCGATCTGCCCAAGGTCCGACAGGCGTCCCAGGCCCCGGTGGCCGCCATCGAAATCGTGATTCGCCAAGACGGTTCGCTCACCATTCGCAAGAACACGGAAGGCGAAAAAGAAAAACCCGTGCCCCGTGATGCACTGGCGGCGGCGGTGAAATCCATTTCTGCCTCACCGGATACGCCCGTCATCATTTCGGCGGAAAAGGCGGTCCGGTATGAGCATGTGATCGGTGCCATGAAAGTGTTGCAAGGCGCGGGATTTGCACGGGTCGGGCTTAACGTCGGTATCGAGTGATCCATGCTGGCCATCGAGGCACGCGAAAGTCGAAACGCCGTAAGCGCAGCGCTGCTGATGCATGCGCTCTTGGTCGCAGGCTTACTGATCTCTCTGAACTGGGCCCGCGAGTCCAAACAACCGGTGCAGGCCGAGCTCTGGAGTGGACTGCCTCGCCAGCTGCCGGCCACTCCGACCCCTCCTGTACCCCCCCCACCGGCAGAAAAACCCACCCCACCGGCACCCGAAGCCAAGGCAGACATCTCGATGCAGAAGAAAAAGGTCGATCCGCCCAAAAAGGCAGAACCGACCAAGGCCGAACTCCAAAAAGAAAAGGAACGCCAAGAGGCAAAAAAGCGGGCGGAAGATAAAAAAATCGCCGAGAAAAAAGCAGCTGAAAAGCTGGAGGCTCAGCGTCAGGCAGAGCTCAAACGGTTGGGCATTGATCCCAATGCCAAGCCCGGAACCACCGGAAAAGACATCACCACGAAATCCGGTGTGGTCGGTGGCGCAGAACTCGGCAGCAAGACTGGCGTGGACGCCGACTATGAAGCATTGATCCAGGCCCGCATCAAGGCACGAATCAATTATCCCGATCGATCGACATCTAATCCCGAGGCGATCGTGGTCGTGGAGCAACTGCCCACCGGCGAAGTCTCCAAGGTGCGGCTCACCAAAGCCAGCGGCACACCGGCCTGGGACGAGGCCGTGCAACGGGCCATCTGGGCAGCCAGCCCACTGCCGAAACGCAAAGACGGCACGGTCGCACGGGTTTTAGAACTCAGCTTGCGACCCAAAGAAAACCGCTGACTATAATGGTGCTCATGTGGGCCCCGACGTCTCTCCTGATCGTCAATAACGCCATCGTTCGGCGCGGGCTGCGGGTGGCCGTGATGATGGTGTGCCTCTGGGCATTGCCCCCAATCGGTCTTGCACAAATGACCCCACTGCGGATCGACATCACCGGCGTGGGCACCAAGCAGATCCCCATCGCCGTGGTGCCCTTCGATACGTCGGAAACCGCCAAGGCCTTCTCCCAGACCGTGACCGATGTCGTGCGTGCGGATCTTACACGCAGCGGTGTCATGGCCATCGTGGATGCCGGTACGCCCACACCGGCGCTCAACGAACGCTCGGCCATTCAACCATTGCTGATCGAATGGAAAAGTAAAGGGGCTGATGCCCTGGTAATTGGCAGCAACAGCACCCTGCCCGACGGCCGCACCGAAACCCGATTCATTTTGTTGGACACGGTCCGCGGCGCCAATATTGGCGGACTGGCCATCACCACGCCCAGCAGTGAACTCGAGGCACGGCGCACCGGGCACCGGATCGCTGATTTTATTTATGAAAAACTCACGGGTGAGCCTGGATTCTTTGCCACCCGATTGGCCTTCGTGCGCAAAGATGGTGAGCTCTACAGTCTGGTGGTCTCCGACTCCGATGGACAGAACACGCAGATCGCACTGCGTTCTAAACAACCGATCATCTCGCTGGCCTGGTCATCGGATGGCACGCAGTTGGCCTACGTCTCGTTTGAAGAGCGCGGCGGGATCAGTAAGCCCGTGGTCTATGTGCATGCATTGGCCAGCGGAAAGCGATTCATCGTGGCCAATGAGCGCGGCAGTAACAGCGCTCCCGCCTGGTCCCCGGATGGGAAACGACTGGCGGTGGTG
>JACCDI011309252.1_pt1 | contig 24342 bp, 23 predicted proteins | sample 7442791 | NCBI WGS metagenome assembly JACCDI01 (sample SAMN15323434, study PRJNA562643) | freshwater metagenome | isolation source: river surface water | place: USA:Blue River Watershed | collected 2017-08-15
AAAGAGAACTATTTGTTCTTCTTCTTATGACGGTTTTTTCTTAAACGTTTTTTTCTTTTGTGCGTCGCAATTTTATGACGTTTTCTTTTTTTACCACAAGGCATGTTCGATTCTTTTTCTGTTATAAAATATTATTTCTTTAATTCTTGTATTCTTTTGGAGATGGCTTCTTTGGCTTCTGGGATATTGACGCTATTGCTAACTTTAGTATACCAATCAATGGCCAAAGCTTTTTGGTCGGTCAATTCATAACATTCTGCCAGATGAATCATCGCTTCGATATGATTGGGTTGAATTTTCAACACCGTTAAAAAGCGTTCGATCGCTTTATCATATTGTCCAGATTTTTTACCACCCAATGCAAGAATAAACTGACCATAAGAATTGGTTGAATCTGTATCCACTACTTCTTTGATCTTTGTAATCCCTTGCATAGGATTGTCAGATAAGTTCCCAAATAAATAACAGGCGCCTAAATTGATTTTAGCGGAGTCATTTTTTGGATTGATTACCAATGCTTTCTCTAAAAGAACTTTTGCATTTCCTGCGATCCAAGGTTGAAGAGCAGGTGGTGCATCCGGCGTAAGTAGATTGTCTACCAACAGCTGGGCTGCAAAAGTGAGGCTTTTTTCAGAATTTTCCAACAAAGCGGCACGGTAAGTGAAATATAAATATGGAGCTAGTTTCTGTGCTGAATCCGCCCAGAACTGGGACATGGCTCTAAATGACCTTAAACTGTCCTTAGAATTGGATGCATTTTTCAATTGATTTTCAATTGAAAGCAAGGCTATTTTCTGATTTTCCGAAAGAGCTAATTTAGCTGTATTTAAAATCGATTCTGTAGTAACAGTCTGATTTTCAGTAGATTGAGTAGGGGTTTTGCCTGCGTTGGAGGCAAATCTAGGAGTGAAAAAGTAGAGCGCACTAAATAATAGTAGCCCTAACAAGATGAGTAAAAATTGTGGTTTTTTCAATGCAAAAAGATTTTTGCAAAGTTAACTACTTACGTTTGCTTTTCACCTCGTTTACGAATTCTTTTGCTGGTTTGAAAGCAGGAATAAAATGTTCAGGGATTTCTACCGCAATATTCTTTTTGATATTTCTACCAATTTTTGCGGCTCTTTTCTTAGTAATAAAGCTGCCAAATCCACGAATATAGATATTCTGGCCATTTGCTAAATTTTCTTTTACTTCTTTGAACATGGTTTCTAAAGTGACTAATACATCAACTTTAGGAATTCCCGTTTTCTCAGAGATTTGATTGATGAGATCAGATTTTCTCATGGAGTGTGGTTTTGGGGTTTTGGTACTAAAAATAAATGAATTTTTCACTTTTTACAACTATATCAAGGTTTTTTTTATTCATTTGTTAACATAATTTAAGGCATATATATATTTTATAATTTATATATATGAATTATTTTGACCCTGTTTTTAGTTTATTTTCTGAATAAACTCTCTTTGATCTCCCTTTTTTTAGGCAATTTTGCTTCTAATGTCTACCTATTTTACACAAAAACTCCTGCAATGGAACAATACGGCCAATCATCGTGAAATGCCTTGGAAAGGAGAAACCGATCCCTATAAAATATGGTTAAGTGAAGTGATATTGCAGCAAACCAGAGTGGATCAAGGCAGGGCCTATTATGAAAAGTTCATCCAGTCTTTCCCTGCCATTCATGATTTGGCAAAAGCAAAAGACGAAAAAGTCTTTAAATTATGGGAAGGCTTGGGTTATTATAACCGATGTAGAAACCTCTTATTTACTGCAAGACAAATTTCAAACCTGTATAAAGGTGTTTTCCCCAATACATATGATACATTGTTGGCATTAAAAGGTGTTGGTCCTTATACTGCATCCGCAATCGCATCCTTTGCATTTAACCTGCCTTATGCAGTGCTGGATGGAAACGTTTTTAGGGTCTTATCTAGGTTCTACGGCATCTCCACACCGATTGATACGAAAGAGGGTCTTGCAATCTTTAACGAGCTAGCAAATAGTAATCTTGCGAAAGAGACACCTGGCGCCTACAATCAAGCGATTATGGATTTTGGTGCAACTTTATGTACTCCAAGCAATCCGGATTGTGGTGTATGCAATTTGTCTACTAAATGTGTGGCATACAATGTCAATACGGTCAATCAATTGCCAGTGAAGTTAAAACGTATCACTAAAAAGAAAAGAAACTTTGATTTTTTCTGTTTTAACTACAATGGCAATTGGATGCTTCAGCAAAGAGGTGAAGGCGATGTGTGGAATGGATTGTTTCAGTTTTATTTACTTGAGCATGATCGATTGCCCGTCTTTTCTACAGACTATGTAGAAACTGTTTTATCGCATCAACTTGCCCTTTCAAAAAAGCAATGGAAGTATATTGGTGCAGAAGCACACCCAAAACTGTTTAAGCAGCTTTTGACCCATCAAACCATTGAGGCACGCTTTATATGTATACAACTCACTAAAATGCCTAAAATGCTTCAAAATGCCTTGTGGGTAAAGCCTAAGCAGTTCTCTAAATATGCTTTCCCAAAGATCATTAATGATTTTTTAGTAACTTTCCACCATGGAAGCGCACTCGAGTAAATTTATATTTTTAGCAGCCACTTATTTTGATATTTCAAAAATGCAGCAGGATGCGGGTTTACTTTTTCTGTTATTTGTATTGCTTTTTTTGTCCTTTGCCATTGCAGGTTCGGAGGTAGCATTTTTCTCTTTGTCATATAAAGACATACAAGTCTTGAAAACGAAAAACCATCGCCCTTTAAAAAGAATCGTTGACTTATTGGAGGATCCCAAAAAATTATTGACTTCCATGTTGATTGCAAATAGCTTTATTAATATTTGTATCATCTTGGTGTCTAATATTTTAATTGATCATCTTTTTATTTTTGATCAAATTCCAGTACCTGGAATTGAATTTATTATTAAAGTTCTAGCAGTGACTTTATTGCTTTTGTTTTTTGGTGAGATCATGCCTAAGGTAATGGCAACACAAAATAATATTCGTTTTGCACAAGATTTTGGGGGAATTATTCAGTTGGTTTATTTTTTATTTTCTAGCATGAGCGGACTCATGGTAAAATTCACCAATTTAATAGAAAAAAAATTAGCTCAAAAAAATACGGGCAGTTCTTATAGTATGGAAGAATTAGATCATGCGATTGAATTAACCACTTCTCCAAACCAGTTGGATAGTGAAAAGAAAATATTAAAAGGGATTGTGAAATTTGGCAATATTAGTGTTCGTCAAATTATGAAAACAAGACTAGATGTGTATGGTGTGGAAGACAATATTACCTACAATGAATTGTTAGAAAGTGTTAAGGAGCATAACTATAGCCGTTTTCCTGTGTATAAAGACGACTTAGATACCATCGCGGGTATTATTCATACAAAAGATCTAATCCCTCATTTGCAAGAAGAAGATTCCTACCAGTGGCAAAAATTAATTCGTCCTGCATTGTTTGTGCATGAGCAAAAAATGATCGAAGATTTACTCAAAGAATTTCAATCCAAACGCATTCATTTTGCCATTGTTGTAGATGAATTTGGTGGAACAAGTGGGATCATCACATTGGAAGATATTTTAGAGGAGATCGTAGGAGACATTAAGGATGAGTTTGACGAAGAAGAGGCCATGATTAAAAAAATAGATGACTTCCATTATATTATAGAAGGCAAGACTGCTATCATAGATTTTTGCAATTTTATCGATATGCCAACTAGTTTCTTTGATGATGTTAAAGGAGAAAGTGATACAGTTGCTGGATTAATGTTAGAGCTTGCAGGAGAATTTCCATCGGTACAGCAAGTAGTGAAATTTAAACAGTTTAGCTTTACAGCCTTAGAGATTAAGAAAAATAGAATTCATAAAGTTCAAGCAATCATCACGCCAACTACTACAAGCAATCCGGAGCATGTCTAAAATCTTTTTTATACTATTCGCAATGGCCTTGATTGGTTTTGCAGCTTGTAATTCAAAGTTTACCCCCAAAGCGACTGGCTATCCTTTAATGCCTCTTCCGCAAAAAGCTTATCAGTCCAATGCGCTGAATGACTTGCCTTATACTTTTGATATCCCTACCTATGCAGTAGTGGACAAAAAAGTGGCTTATATGGGTGTGGATCAGCAAAAAGCTGGCTGGATGAATTTGCAATTCCCAACCTTAAATGCGACTGTCTATATTAGCTATAATTCGATTCAAAAAGATAAATTAGAAGTGTTGGTTCGTGATGCATATAACTTTGCAAATAACCATTCTAATAAAGCTAGCTTTATAGAAGATTCTGCTTTTGAAAATCCACAGGGACTTAGGGGCGTGTTTTTTCACCTAGGAGGGGATGTCGCAAGTCCCTATCAGTTTTTTATCACCGATTCCAGTCGTCATTTTTTAAGGGGAGCCCTCTATTTTGATACCACCCCCAATGCAGATTCATTAGCTCCTGTGATTGACTTTTTATACCAAGATTTAAAACAGCTTGTCAATAGCTTTCGTTGGAAATCTTAAGCTTTTAGTAATACCTTTGTTTGAACCTTTTTAGTATGATTATAATTGACCATGTTTTAGTTAGCGACCAAGTAGTGGAAGAGCAATTTGTTTGTGATTTAACAAAGTGTAAAGGCGGTTGCTGTGAAGATGGCGATGCTGGAGCGCCATTGGACAATCAAGAAAAGGAATACGTAAAAGAATTTTATGAGATTGTTAAGCCTTATATGACCAAACAAGGGATTAAGGAAATTGAAACAGTAGGACAGTTTTTATATGACAGGGAGTTTGGATGGGTGACACCAACTATCAATGGCGGTATTTGTGCCTATGGCTATAAGGATGAACAAAATATTATTAAATGTGCTTTCGAGCAAGCTTATAATGATGGAAAGATTCCTTGGAAAAAACCTATCAGCTGTCATCTTTTCCCGATTAAAATACAACAAAGTAAATCAGACCCGTCGATTGAATACATGAACTATGAGCCTAGGGAAGATTTATGTAAAGCTGCATGTAGTTTGGGAGTGAAGTTAAAAGTACCTGCCTATGTATTTTTAAAAGAATCCATTATCAGAAAATACGGAACTGAATTTTACGAAGCCCTAGAAGCATCTGCAAAGTATTTAGGGAATAAATAAGTCATTATGCAAAGTATTTACGCCGAGTCTTTTGACCAAAAAAGTAGCGAGAAGGCAGTTGACACATCGCATAGAAAAAAAATCAATTTCAATATTGGGAAATACAATGCAGTCGTGCCTAAGGGTAAAATGCAATTCAATGACCTTGAAAAAGTAAGGTCGCTTGCAAAAAATAAAAAATGGGAAGCAATAGAGCATTTGGATTTATACCTCACTCAGTTTGAGGAACAAATTACAAAGCGAGGTGCAAATGTTTTTTGGGCAGAAGATAGTGAACAAGCATTGGATTTCATTGGTTCGATCTGTAAAAAGAAAGAATGTAAAACCTTGGTGAAAAGCAAGAGCATGGTAACGGAGGAGATTCATTTGAATACCTATTTAGAATCTATTGGTGTTGAATCGGTAGAAACAGATTTGGGAGAATATATCCAACAATTGGATGGTGAAGCACCTTATCATATTGTTACACCAGCAATGCATAAAAGCAAGGAAGATGTGGCAAAATTATTTTCGGAGAAACTAGGCACTGATATCAATTTGACCCCAGAGGAAATGACCCTGGTGGCCAGAAAAAATTTGAGAGAAAAATATGTTCAAGCAGAAATAGGGGTAACAGGTGCTAATTTTATTTTATCAGATATTGGCGGGATTGCGTTAACCGAAAATGAAGGGAATGCAAGACTATCTGCTGCTTTTCCTAAAACACATATTGTGATTGTTGGTATTGAAAAAGTAATTCCTTCGGTCACTGATTTGGGCTTATTTTGGCCATTGCTTTCGACCTATGGTACTGGACAGCAAGTGACAGTCTACAATAGTATCATCAGTGGACCTAAGCAAGCAAACGAAACGGATGGCCCAGAAGAGATGTATGTGATTTTATTAGACAATGGCAGGACCAATTTATTGGCCAATGCAAAAAGCAGGGAAGCGCTTTATTGTATTCGATGTGGCGCTTGTTTGAATGCTTGCCCAATTTATAAAAATATTGGAGGGCATGCGTATGAAACCACCTACAGTGGTCCAATTGGAAGTGTTATTACGCCGCATTTAAGAGGCATGCATGATTATAAGCATTTAAGTTTTGCATCTAGTTTATGTGGCAATTGCACAGCTGTTTGTCCTGTTAAAATTAACTTGCACGAACTCTTACTTGAAAATAGAAGGGAGTCTGTTGTGGCTGGTGAGAGTAGTTATTCCGAAGCCTTTGCTTGGAAAATATGGAAGCAGGCCTCTTTAAATAGAATGTTGATGAACCAAGGCAATGCAACCATTAAAAATTGGGTAGTCAATAAAATTTTCAAAGCTTGGTCTAAACAAAGAGCACCATTGCAATTTCCAACAAAAACCTTCAATCAACTTTGGAAGGAAAAGCATAAAAAATAACAATCAACTAGATTTACATTGCATCGGCGTCCGATACCGCATTGACTGGATCCTTCTGGTCCTTCAAACTTTTATTCACCAAGTAGACACCTATTAGTGTACAGATAGTACCTACAATATTATTCCAAGTCATTTGTTCGTTTAATAGCATTGAACCCACCCATATAGCTACAATTGGATTGATATAAGCATATAAAGAAGCAATAGATGATTTGAGGTGCTTCATGCTGTATATAAATGAAATGAAAGCAAATACAGAGCCTCCAATGACCATGTATACAATGACCCCCCAAGAGATGGCAGGGATTTGATTCAAGGGCACATAGTCGCCGCTTAGCATTGTAATGAATGCCATGATCACTGCACTAATAAGCATCTGCCATCCAATAGAATTGTAAGCGTTGATTTTAATTTTTGTTCTAGAGATAATAATGGATCCGACACTCCAAGTAATCATGGCTAATAAAGAAAGGCCAACGCCTAAAATATAATGACTCCCGTGCATAGTCATACTGTCTTTATAAAAAATAAAGCCAATGCCTAATAGGCCCAAACACAATCCTATTAATGTTTTAGGTGTGATTACAATGGCTTTATAGTAATATCTTTCAATCAATACAACCGACAATGGATACAGTGCAGCAATTAAAGCAGCTAGTCCGCTTGTGATAAATTGTAATCCGTAAGTGGCGATACCATTAGAAGACACAAACATCAATAAGGACATGCCCAAGAGCCATAAGAATTGTTTTGCAGTTGGTAGTTTTTCGCCTTTGATTAAGAAGAAGCCTACATATAAACTGCCTCCTAAAAATTGTCTAATGCTTGCTAATTCAAAAGCTGGCATATGCGAGATGCCCATCTTGCTTGCAACCCATGTGGTTCCCCAGACAATACTGGTGACGGCTAATGCGAAGTAAGCTTTATTTTGATTAGCCATTGGGCTTTATTAATGTTTGAAATGTCTTAATCCTGTCATGACCATTGCTAATCCATTTGCTTGGCAATAAGCAACACTATCCTTGTCTCTCACAGAACCGCCTGGTTGAATAAAAGCTTCGATACCTGCTTCTTGTGCAATTTTCACACAATCGTCAAATGGGAAGAAAGCATCAGATGCTAAGCTTGCCCCTTTTAATTCAAAATTAAATTGCTTGGCTTTTTCAATTGCTTGTCTCAATGCATCAATTCTTGATGTTTGACCGCAGCCCTTGCCTACCAATTGTTTATTTTTTACCAATGCAATGGCGTTGCTTTTCAAATGCTTGCAAATAATATTACCGAAAATCAAATCTGCCTTCTCGTTTTCGCCGCAAGGTCTTGCGCCCACTTCTTCCCAATTGGTGTAATTCCCTGTATCTAATCCTTGTTCAAGACTTCCGTTAAGGATTGATTTCTTTTGTGTTGGTTGAAATTGCATACCAGGCTTCATTTCCAATAAAATACGATTTTTCTTAGTCGATAAGATCGTTAAAGCCTCTGCCTCAAAAGCAGGTGCAATCAATACTTCGAAAAAGATTTCTTGGATCGCTTCTGCAGTCGCTTTGTCAACGGTGCCATTGGTGACCAATACACCACCAAAAGCACTTTCCGGATCGCCCGCTAAAGCCGCTTCCCAGCTTGCAAATACAGTTTCTCTTTGCGCCACACCGCAAACATTGGTATGCTTGATAATCGCAAAGCTAGTAGTGGGCAAGTCTTGGATTAATGCGATTGCTGCATCTACGTCTACTAAATTATTATAAGACAATTCTTTTCCGTTTAATTGAGTAAACCAAGCATCTAAATTGCCATAGAATGTGGCTACTTGATGTGGATTTTCTCCATAGCGTAAAGTCTTGCTTGATGCTGGATTAAAATAATTGCTAATCGCAATATCATAATGCATTACCACTTCGAAAGCTTTTGCAGCAAAGGCTTTTCGTTGATCTAATTGGGTGCTTCCTTTTTGGTCTATTAATATTTTATTTAAAACTGCATAGTCGTCTTTTGCAGCTAATACCGTTAGGTCGCTAAAGTTTTTTGCGGCAGCTCGAATCATGGATGGCCCGCCGATATCAATTTTTTCGATAATTGCTTTTTCCTCTGACGTAGTTCTTAATGTCTCTTCAAATGGATATAAGTCTACAATCACTAAGTCAATTGTTGGAATGTTGAATTCCTCCATTTCCTTTAAGTCCTGTGCTTCATACCTTCTGCCAAGTATACCGCCAAATACAGACGGGTGTAATGTTTTTACACGACCTCCTAAAATGGAAGGGTAACCTGTAACTGATTCAACAGCAACACAAGGGATACCTAAGTCTTCTAAGAACTTTTGGGTTCCTCCGGTGGAGTAGATGGTTACATTTAATTGGTGTAGGGTTCTAGCCAATGGCTCTAAGCCGTCCTTGTAAAAAACTGAAATGAGTGCAGATTGTATTTTCTTTTCCATATGCAAAGGTACAAGCTTCTCCTTTTTTGACCTGCGCGGATTTTCCACAAAAAGGGTTAAATGCTGAATAACTTTAGTAGGCTATATAAACAAGTCCCTATAAGTAGGATAATCAAACAGTTTGGCGCCTTATTTTGTATCCAGTAATAGCCAACAAAGAGGCAGAAATAATAATAAGATAATCCAGCAATACCTATTTGATATTTGTGTTCCCCCAACTGAAGTATTTGATAAAGGAGTTGGATAGCCCCATTCATCTTTTCGATATACAATGAAAGGCCTTCTGCATAATATTGGAGTAACCCGCCTACATTGGGCAACAACATCCATGCTAACAAGCCATACAACAGCAAGCTACTTGCGGGCACAAATAAAAAATTGCCGATAATAGAAAGGCTTGAGCTACTGTGAAAATAATACAAGATCATGGGCACCGTGGTTAATTGCGCTGCGATAGAGAGTGCAAGGTTGTTCCATGCTATATTCAAAAGTGGATTGTCCATGGGTGCCAATTGTGCAATTGGTTTATAAAAAAAGTGTATTCCAATGACTGCTCCATAGGAAAGTTGAAGCCCTATGGAAGATAATATATGGCTATTGTAGAGCAAGACAAATAAAATACCTGTGCTGATGGTATTGAAAGAAAATAAATTCAAATAAAAAAAACGACCAATGAGTAAAATGCTAAAAAACAAACTGGCTCTTACTACAGATGGTCCAGCATGGGCTATACAAGTATATGTCCACACGATAAAAAGTAAAGTGATTAATTTCATACATCTTGCCCAATAAGTAGAAGGGAGAAGGGTTGTAGCTTTTTCCAATAATTTAAACAAGATGTCCAAATGCATGCCGCTAATAGCGATGATATGTAAAATGCCAAGTTCTAAGTATGCTTTTTTTAATGGTGCTGACATATTGCTTTTGGTGCCAAATAATAGGGTTTTCGCAAACTCTTTAGAAATAGCATCCGTAAATGAGTGATCTAATTTATTGTAAAAGTATTGTCTTAAAGCTTTGATCCAGGGCGATGCTATCAGTTCATTCAAAAGAGGAACATCATGATTGAATTGGGCAATGCAATAGCCCCACAGCATCAAAACGATGGTTGGTAAAATTTGAAGCTGATTTTTAATTGAATTCAATCGACTACAAAATCCTACAATCAGCAGGGAAATAAATAAAAGATTAAGTAAACTTGTTTGTGCTAATTTTGGCCAGTATGCATTGAAAGCCTGATGGCAATACATGCCCAATAAGAGGTAGCTGCATATAAAAAAAATAGGATTGGATTTTCTCCAAATGATGGCCTCTTTTTGCATCTATAAGGATACTGCAAAAAGGAGCAGATTTTGTTTCGGTAAATACCTATTTCCCTAAAATAAAAATGGCTAATTTCTTATGCAACTCAGGCTTGTGGCTTTTCCAGTATTGGAGGGAGGCTGTTTTGATGTTTTCATTAGGTCCAGTGATGTCTACCCCAATACAAAGCTGTGTCGTTGGATGGCATGTTTGTACAATCGCATCTAAGAGTTGATTGTTTCTATAGGGAGTCTCAATGAATAACTGAGCAATGCTGCTGCTGATTACGATTTGTTCTAGGGTCTGTAGCTTCTTTTTTCTGTCAGCAGCATCTATTGGAAGGTAGCCGTTGAATGTAAATCCTTGTCCGTTGAATCCACTTGCCATTAAGGATAATAAAATGGAGGATGGTCCCATATAGGGCTTCACTATTGCACCTAATTTTTGAGCTGCAGCAACTAATATTTGGCCAGGATCTGCAATGCCTGCACAACCTGCTTCAGAGACGATACCAATGGTCTTGCCCGACTTTAATATTTGTACAAATGCGTTGACTTGCTCGGCTTCTACTTGATGTATTGCATACCATTGATAGTCGTCGATGACCATCTCTTTCCAAATTTTCTTAAAAAATCGCCTAGTGGTCTTTTCATTTTCTACAAAAAAGGCGTCGCATTCCTTTACCCAATTGGCTACATCTTTCGGAAGCGCCTCCCAGCCTTCTTCGTGTAATAACATAGGCAACAACAATACTTTTCCAAATGCTTCCATACTTATTCGGTGTCTTTAATTTCTTGAGTATTGAGGTGTGCGGCAACCAGTGCATAAAAAGGAGCTGTGATCCATCCTATAATTGGCAGTAAATGTAAAAGATAAAAAACAATACCATTGCCAATTGGTAGTCCCTTGTGGCGACTTAAATAAGCAGTAGCGATATTTTTATTTTGTTTTTCTGTTGCCAATCCAAAATCCATCATTGCAAATCCTAGGAAATAACTTTCCATTAAAATGGTAAACAGAGGTGTAAACCATCCTACTACGGGCAAAGTGCAAACCAATACAATTGGAATGAGGTAGACTGTTTGCCAAAGCATATTGTTTAGATTTACTAGGATAGACCTTACAACTAGTTTAAAATATTCTTTTTGATTAAACACAAAAGGAATGGATTGCTGAATCGCCACAATCCGTAAATGCAAATAGGCAAATAGGGGGGCAAAGAAAATCAAAAAAAGATATTTGAATAAGGCGAAGTAAAATAACAATAAAGTGAACCAAAGCCAGAAACTACCCATGGTGATAAAAAAGCCCAGCCAATTGCTATTTAAGCTGTCAATAAATGTTTTAAGTCCCGTCTTTAAAATAATTGACTCAATGAAAAAACTTGATGTTTGTCCAAAATAGTTCATGCCTATAATGAACAAGCTTGTGTAAATTATTCCAGGCACAGCCATCCACTTCCATAATTTATTATCTAAAATAAATCGGTGTGCTAAGAAATAGGCTCGAATGGATAAAATAAGTTCTTTAAGCAATGCTTCGTATTTAAGATAAAGATACGAAGCAACTGGGATCTATGATTGCATTTTAGTACCAAATGCCAAATCACCTGCGTCTCCCAATCCTGGAACGATATAGCTTTTATCATTTAAAATTGGATCAATGGCAGCGCACCAAATTGGAATATCGGCGCCCAATTCTTTTTCTACATGTTCAATACCCTTTTGACTAGCAATGGTGACCACAATATGTATTTGCGCTGGAGTATGTGTTTTCTGAATGGCTTGAATGGTCTCCACTAAGGATGCGCCAGTCGCCAACATAGGATCGCACAAAATTAAAATTCGATTGTTTAAGTCTGGACAACTTAAGTATTCAAGGCTGATTTCGAAACTACCGTCTGGGTGGTGTTTTCGGTAGGCAGAAATAAACGCATTGTCTGCTTTGTCAAAATAATTCAACATGCCCTGATGTAAAGGTAAGCCAGCTCTAAGGATAGTAGCCAATACAGGTTGTTCTATTAAAAGCGGGGTAGATGCAACGCCCAAAGGTGTTTGTACTTCAATGGTGTTAAAACTTAAGGTCTTACTTAACTCATAGGCAGCAACTTCTCCAATACGCTCAATATTTCTTCTAAAACGCATTCTGTCGTTTTGCACATTTACGTCTCTTAATTCCGCTACCCAATGATTTAATAAACTGTTATTCTTGCTTAAGTCAATGACCATATACTTGTTTTAATTGCGAATGTTAGAACAGCACAAAATTAATATAATTTAAATTGGTCTCCATCAAAAAGTCCTAGATCACTCATTTTAATGTGCGGAATCACCAATAATGCCATAAAACTAAGGGTCATAAATGGTGAACCAAGTTTTGTGCCCAAGGATTTTGCCATTTGGTCAATTTTAATATAGTCATTCGCTATCTGATAGGGGTCATTGGTGCTCATCAATCCAGCAACGGGAAGCCCAATTACTTGCGTTTCATTTTGACGCACACAACTAATGCCACCTTGCTCTTTTACTACTAGGTTGATTGCTTTTAAGATACTTTCGTCGTGAACGCCAACAGCAATAATATTGTGACTATCATGCGCAACAGTGGATGCGATTGCACCTGTTTTAAAACCAAAAGACTGAATCAATCCAATCTTTGGCCTTGCTTCAAAATAGCGGTTATATACGACCACTTTTAAAATATCTTTTTCCGTATCTGCTACAATTTCATTTTCTTGAATCAATGGTTTGTCCCAAATTAAGTTGGTAATGAGTTGGCCATCGATTGCATGCATCACCGGCACCAACCCGTCTTTAGATGGGTAGTCTTTGACCGACAAATGAAGGTCTTCTAGAACCAATGGTTTAGCATTGAATTGATTGATAGCGGAAGCGTAGATAGGTTCGATCAATGATATGCCGTCTTTAGCGACCAATGCGCCATTGATATAGGTTTCAATCACATTGAAATTGACTAAGTCTTTTACTATAATTAAGTTGGCAGGATCGTTTGCACGCGCAAATCCGGTAGGTAATTTATAATGTAAAACTGGATTGATACAAGCCGCTCTTAAAACATTAAATACATCAATGCCTTTGGCGACTGCTCTAGCACACAATTGATTGATATGTCCTTCTAATAAGCTATCTGGATGTTTGTCATCGCTACATAACATGATCTTCTTAGGATGGTCGTCAATCAATTCATACAATGCTTCAAAATTTTTGGCTGCACTCCCTTCTCTAATTAAAATATGCATCCCAAAGCTTAATTTATCTACTGCTTCTTCAATTGTAAAACATTCATGATCGGTACTAATGCCTGCTTCAATATATTGTTTCGCAAGATCACCCATTAAACCGGGTGCATGTCCATCCACTGGTTTGCCAATTTGGTGTGCAGCTTTAATTTTTTGCATCACTTCGGAATCTTGATGTAATACTCCCGGGAAGTTCATCATCTCACTCAAATAATAGATATCGGGCGAGGCTAAAAGTGTTGCTGTTGCTACACTGTCAATGGATGCACCTGCGGTTTCAAATTGGGTTGCAGGAACACAACTTGGTGCGCCAAAGAAAAAATGGAATGGCACTTTTTTCCCATTCTCAATCATGTATTGCACGCCTTCTAATCCACATACATTGGCAATCTCGTGCGGATCACTAATGGTGCCAATTGTGCCATGCACTACGGCAAGTCTTGCGAAGGAGCTTGGCACTAGCATGCTACTTTCAATATGTACATGGCTATCTATAAATCCTGGTAAAATAAATTGGCTAGGTGCTTCATTCGTTTCAGTAATAGACAAGATAAGGCCTTCATGTATCAGGACGGTCGCAGGGTAAATACGTTTGTTGAGTATGTCAACATATTGACCTTGTAGGGTGGTTGTTTGCATTGTGTTGCTTAGTTGGGTGAATTAAAACCAATAACTAAGCTTAAAGATAAGTGCTCTATTCTTATTTTGAAATAAAGGATCTGTAAAATAGTTGTCTGTATACACTAAAAAGAAATCGCTCATTGGTTTGTAGCGGTATTGCAATCTACTATTAATGTTAAAATTATTTGCCTGTGTATTGTATTGAATGAAAGTGGTCCAGAATAATTTAGTATTAAAATTATATTCAACTCTTGGCGCAATTAACAACAATCTTGTACTTCCGTATACCCCTGGCAATTGAATGTTATTTAATTGAGTATTTAATCTTAAGCTAAGATGGGGCTGGCTTCTCCAACTAATGCCAAAGGCGGCACTTTGCACTTGGCCATTGTAAAATTGACCTGCAGTAAAATCTGTAGCCCAACCGAAGAGCTTTCTAGCATCAGATGAATAACCTATTCCAAATTGACCATATTGGTACTGCTTTGCAGGAAGAGGTGTCCCGTCTGTAAAGCTTGTTGGAAATAATAAATTGGTGATATTGTTACTTAATCGCAATCGCAGATTGGAGGCATTCTTAAAATCTGTTTTAATCTGAAGTGTACTTTCCCATTCATTAAAACTATTGTCTGGATTGAATACCACAAAATTATTGAAAGAGGATTCTATTCTTCCGATTTTCCCTTTTGTAGGCAGAATATTGTAGGATATTTCAGAAAATATATGTTTGAATCCGACTCTAATTGTAGTATCTCGGATGGCATCATAATTTTCTATTCTTTGCACAAATCCCATGTCTGTATAATAGTTCTTGTCTACGTTGGCAAAGTCTAATACAAAACCAAATTTTCTTGAATTATAACTTGTGCCAAATTCATAGTAGCTATTCAAGTCTTTAATGGTAGGCTTGATGGACATATTGTAATTCACCCAATGACTTACTGTGCCTTCTGCATTGGAGTAATCAAAGCTAAAGCCTGCATTTCTACCATATTTATTTAATGGGTTTATTTTTTCTTCTTCTACAGAAATAAAATTTTCACGATTTAAAAAGTAACCTTTAATCATGGATCTTTTTAGGACCCTTTTTTGTAAAGTAAATGCAGAAAAATTCTCAGGTGCATAATCACCTTTTCTTCCGGTTTGCATATTCATTGCGCCAATCCTTACATCGGGCGATAAATTACCAGACAATCTTGCACCAAATAAAATAGGAATCTTATTTCCATTTTTATCTAATCCAATCGTTCTGGAATAAAATGGTCGAATAGGAGGGATGCCAAAGCCGGCGAATAAATCTGAATTTTCTAAAAAAAAGGCCCTTCTCTCTGGTAAGAAAATACTATATCTAGTTAAATTGGTCACTTGATTATCCACTTCTACTTGGGAGAAGTCAGGGTTTACAGTGAGGTCTAAATTTAAGGAAGAGTTCAAAGCAATTTTTGCATCAAACCCGGCATTGCCTGTTGTTGTAGTAGTATTGTTATTCTCTTTGTCATTGGCTACTCCCCCAGTTAAATAAGGCAATAAAATAACATTATTAGAACTCGCTGGAGGCTTGGATTCCCATTTCATTAAACCTGTTAGCCCTAAATCGTAGGATTTAAAATTTGTAGCAATTTTTGTCCAAGTGCTATATTCAAAATTTTTAGCATCAATTCTTACAAAATTGACTCCCCAATTTTTGTTTTCTGCATCATAACGGATCGATTTAAAGGGGATAGCAATTTCTGCAATCCAATAGTTGCCATAATCTTTTGTCATGGAAAACCATTTGCTATCCCAGCTATAATTGATTCCGTCACTACTTGATCCTGACAACTGATCTTCGGATTGTACGTTGAGGGTGCTCAAAACAAAATAAAATCCATTGGTTTGTTGATTGGTAGGATCCAAAATAATTCCAACGCCATCCATGCCATCGTGCCCTATATCTCTTTTCAAACTTTTGGTAATGGCCGTCCCGCTATCATATACTTTAAATCCAAAGTAGATATTCTTGTCGTCGTATAAAAACTTTACTTCTGTCTGTTTTTTGGGAGCACCAATATCGTTTGGAAACTTTTTCTTAAAATCGGTTACAAATTCGACAGTATTCCAAGCCTCCTCGTCCATGACACCATCTAATTTAATTGCCATTTTTGCTGGCTTAATGGTCAATTGAAATTCACGCTGATTAGGAGCAATATTTTGAGAAAATCCTTTTTGTGCAAAAGTGAAACAAATGAGTAAAAAGTATGTTTTGATCAATAATTTCATTCAGACGTATTAAGGGGTCAAATATCCTACTCTAAAACGGAATAATGGGTAAATTTGTTACAAAATGAGGATGAGCGGTTTAAGTGGTTATTGCTATGGTCGGTCAAGCAAATCAGGTCGTCTTTGTTTGGTTCTATTTAGTGCTTGCTCGGACCTCCATTGTTCCACTTTTTTTGGATCACCTTGTAATAGTACTGGGGGTACTTCCAGCCCTCTAAAATTTGCAGGTCTAGAAAATACAGGCGGTGCTAATAAATTGTCTTGAAAAGAATCAGTCAATGCAGAAGTTTCATCATTCAAAACACCGGGTATCAATCTGCCTACAGCATCTACAATCACGGCAGCAGCCAATTCGCCACCACTTAAGACATAGTCTCCAATAGATATTTCTTGTGTAACATATACATCTCTGATTCTTTGATCTATGCCTTTATAATGCCCACAAATAATTAGAATTCTATTTTTTAAAGACAGTGTATTGGCGTCTTTTTGTTCAAATCTTTTACCATCAGGACTAACAAAAATAATTTCATCAAATTTGCCCCCTTCTTTTTGTAAATCATCAATCGCATTGGCTAAGGGTTCGCACATAATCACCATACCCGCACCTCCGCCATATTGATAATCGTCTACCTGTCCATGTTTATTGATCGCCCAGTTTCTTAATTGATGCAATTTAATGGTTAAGTGTCCACGCTCTTGAGCGCGCTTCATAATACTATGTGCAAATGGACTTTCTAAAAGTTCTGGAAGTACGGTTAAGATTTCAATGGTCATAGCGCAAAGATAATTGAGATTAGTCCAAAAAATCCCCTAAATCTCGGCGGTTCTTTTTGGTAGGACGACCAATTTTACTCAAACGCTTGCCAGTTTGAAAAGTTGCAGCCACTTGTCTTACTCTTTCTAATTCTTCGACAGGTGTAAGGTCTTCATAATATTTAATGGCTTCTGCATACGCGAGTCTTCCGTCGAGTAGTTGAGTTACTTTCAATACCCAATTCTTGTGCTCTGTTCTGGCTTCGTAAATATCTCCAATCACCACATTGCGAGATGCCTTTACGCTTTCGCCTTTTAGCTTAACACGTCCTTTCTCTATGGCTTCAGTTGCCAAACTTCTTGTTTTGAAAACACGGATAGACCATAAGTATTTATCAAGTCTTAGTTTTTCTTTCTTTACCTCTGGCGCGTTCATTGTGCTTATTTTTTTTCTGCAAAGTATTGATGAAAATAAGGAATGGTTTCAATGCCTTTGTAGAAGTTCACGATATCGTATTTTTCATTAGGGCTATGCAAATTATCGCTATCCAAGCCAAAGCCCATGAATACAATCTTTAGCCCAAGTTCTTGTTCAAACAAAGAACAGATTGGAATACTTCCGCCACCTCTTACTGGAATGGGTTCTTTGCCAAATACGGTAGTAATTGCTTTTGCTGCACTTTGGTATTCGTGTGAATCAATTGGAGTGATATAAGGTTCGCCACCATGGTGCTCGAAAGCGGATACGGTTACATTATCTGGCGCGATGGATTTAAAATAATCCAATACTTTTTCAGTGATGACTTTAGAAGATTGATTCGGTACCAATCTGCAAGATATTTTAGCAAATGCTTTTGAAGGCAATACTGTTTTAGCTCCTTCGCCAGTGTATCCGCCCCAAATACCATTCACTTCTAGCGTAGGCCTGATACCAGTTCGCTCATTGGTGCTATACCCTTTTTCACCCCAAATATTCGCAATACCTAAGTCTTGCATAAAATCTTTTTCATCAAAAGGAGCTTCTGCCATTTTAGCTCTTTCGGCTGTGCTTGATTCAATCACGTCATCATAGAAACCAGGAATAGTGATGTGGTTGTTTTCGTCATGGCAAGATGCAATCATCTTTGATAAAATGGTAATTGGATTGGCTACTGCACCACCATATACGCCGCTATGTAAATCTCTATTAGGTCCTGTCACTTCAATTTCGATATAGCTTAAACCTCTTACGCCAATATCAATGGATGGAGTGTCCATGCTAATCATGGCGGTGTCGCTAATCAAAATTACATCTGCTTTCAATAAATCTTTATTGGCTTTGACAAAACTGGCCAAATTAGGACTGCCTATTTCTTCCTCACCTTCAATCACAAATTTAATATTGGTACACATGCTATTGGTCTTGGCCATCATTTCTAATGCTTTTACATGCATATAAAATTGGCCTTTGTCATCACAAGCACCTCTTGCGAAAATTTTTCCATCAATGATGGTGGGATCAAACGGGCCACTATTCCATAGTTCTAGAGGATCAGCTGGTTGAACGTCATAGTGTCCGTATACTAGTACAGTTGGGAAACTAGGATCGACAATGATTTCACCATATACAATAGGATGACCTTCTGTTTCATAAATGGTGGCAACTTGCGCGCCAGCATCTGTTAAGGATGTAGCAACTGCTTGCGCACAGGCTAACATGTCGCCATTGTGTTCTGATTTAGCACTTACACTTGGTATGCGTAAAAGATCCAATAATTCGGATAAAAAACGTTCTTTATTTGCTTCTTGAAATTCCTTCCATGCGTTCATAATCTATCTATTTATAATTGATGTTTTAAATCTGATAATACATTTTCTATGTTCCAATCTAATTTTTGCTCAAACGGTGCTTTTCTTTGTTGACAATTGGCTACCGAGCAAATGGGGCAACTATAAGGCATACAGCCGTCTGTATGTACAAAAAATTCAATGCTAGCCCCAAACTTATTCTTGATTAAATTGGTAAAATCTTCCACCACCTGATGCGCTTCATTTACATTGAAATACCAAGGGACTGTCAAATGACAGTCAATATGCATTAAGCTACCATACTTGATTACGCGTAGGTTGTGCAAGTCTACCCAATTTACATTTCTGTTTTTATTGAGTTCAGTAATGACTTCTTCTAATAAAGCAAGGTCTGCTTCGTCCATGATGCCCGCCAATGAGGCCCTAATAATTTGGTAGCCATTATATACAATCCAAAAGCTCATTAAGATAGCTAATACAGCGTCTATGCCAGTAATATTAGTGAGTAGCACGATGCCAATACCAATGGTAACAGCAAATGTGGTGAAGCTATCTAAAATCAAGTGTTGACCACTTGACACAAGCGCAAGTGATTTATTTTTTTTGCCCATCCTTTTTGCGATTAAACCTGCAAAAAGATTTAAGAATGCAGTGGCTAATAAAACCCAAATTCCATTATCAAGGCTATGCAATGCGGATGGTTTAAAAAAAGCATTGATGGCTTCGTAAAAAATAATCAAACCAGCAGTGATGATTAAACTTCCCTCAAAAGCTGCAGATATAAATTCAGCCTTGCCATGCCCATAAGGGTGCTCTTTGTCTTTTGGCTTTGATGCTACATATAAACTGTAAAGGCCAATAGCGCCGGCCAACACATTCACAATACTCTCTAGTGCATCCGATAGCACAGAAAGTGAGTGGGTCATAAAATAAGCGACGAACTTAAGCACAAACAGAATGACACTTAATGAAGTGACATAGAACTGTATTTTTAAATTCTGTTTAGCAGCTTGCAAAGTGATTGATTATGTTTGGATTAAAACTTGTACAAGTTGAATCTGTTTTCAACAAATTTCCAATTGACTAAATTCCACCAATTGGTAATATAATCTGCTCTTTTGTTCTGGTATTTCAAATAGTATGCATGTTCCCAAACATCCAACCCTAATAATGGAAATCCTTTTGTTTCTGCTATGTCCATCAATGGATTGTCCTGATTGGGAGTTGAGCTAATTGCTAATGCATTTTTTTCATTAATAATGAGCCATGCCCAGCCACTTCCGAATCTATTCTTAGCGGCATCTTCAAACGCTTTTTGAAAATTAGCGAAACTGCCGAATGACTGCTCGATTGCTTTTGCTAAATCACCAGTGGGCATTGTAGCAGGCGCTGTCTGCATGGATTGCCAAAATAATTCATGATTAAAGTGTCCACCAGCGTTATTGCGCATTTTGATAGAGTACTTGGAAATATTGCTTAATAAATGCTCAATGCTGTGCATTTTTGTATCCACATTTTCTGCAACACAAGCATCATTTAAATTTTTAGTATATCCAGCCGCGTGCTTGGTGTAATGAATCTCCATTGTCATAGCATCAATAAATGGTTCTAAGGCATTGTATGCGTAAGGCAACGGTTGTTGCAAATAATGAATTGTTTGACTACTTTTTGATCCACTAAATGTATGAATCAGGGGCATGCTTGCCATTGCAATACTCGCCTTGCCAGTTTGTTTAATAAACTGACGTCGGCTGTTGGTAGAAGATGACATAGGATTATTTTTTAAAGTACTTCTGTAAAGTTACTTTAATTGGCTGTAAAAAACGGTAGTAAAATTCCTGATTGAACAACTGCGAATCACGCATGGCCTTATAAGTTAAAAATAGGCCCACAGGAATCAAAAATAAGCTAGAGAGCCACATGCCAGCATACACAGACCATTGACCTGACTTGGCTAATTTCTCTCCAAAATTATTAAGTAGAAAAAAAACAACAAAAAATGCAATTGCAGATACCATTGGGGTACCTAGCCCCCCTTTTCTAATAATTGATCCAAGTGGGGCGCCAATTAAAAACAATACAATACAAGCAAAAGAAAGTGTGAATTTTCTATGCCATTCTATGGCGTGCATCGTACTTGAGTGCTGCTTTTCCTTATAAATGCTCACTAAACTTGCAAGGTTATTGTTTAATGAAGAAAACTGATATCCAACCGACTCCGAGATGCTCATTTTATCAGAAGGTTGAATGATTGCGTCAAAGTGCTTTATTGGCGCAACTTTAACTTTCTCAAAAAGTGAAAGACTATCTTTAAGCAACATGAATCTTAAATAAGGATACACTTCAACCCTTGCTTTTTTTATAAAGAAGCTATCCATAGTTTGTATTGAATCTATGGCGTGTTCAAGTTGTCTTACACTCAACATTTTTGGATCATAAATAACATCAGATGTCTTATTCATCTGAAAGGTTTTCAGGTCAAAAACTTTCTTATACTCTTTAAAATAAAGTCTGGTAAATTCAGTGTTGGTAGTGGCTCTGTATCCTTTTTCTTGATAGCGCCAACCGTTGTACAAAATAAATTCTAAAAATTTCTTATCTGGTGTAACGCGCATCACCCCTGACTTTGCCATGATCATATTGTCTTGTAGTCCAAATCTTTTTTCAAAAATGACAATATCTCTAATCACACTATCATTGGATTCTTTTTTGCCCAATTTGATGACATACCCATCTATCTTATCGTAAAAAACGCCTTCTTTTAAATCTATAGCTGGCTTAGATACAATGATTTCGTACTTCAATGTAGTAAGTCGCATTTGCGACACTGGAATGATATTATTGGCCAACAAAAATGCGACCCCTGCCAGGAATATGGCAAATATAAAAAGTGGGCGCATGAAACGTATTAATGGAATCCCTGCAGACTTGATGGCAATGAGTTCAAAGCTTTCGCCAAGATTGCCAAAAGTCATGATCGAAGAAAATAACAATGCGAGCGGAATGGCGGTCGTCAACATACTTACCGACACCAAGCCCACTAGTTTGAAAATAATAAAAGTATCTAAGCCTTTTCCAACTAGGTCGTCAATATATAGCCAAAAGAATTGCATGGTCAGCACAAAAATCGAAATGGTCAGTGCTGCCAAAAATGGGCCAATAAAAGCCCTAAGAATTAGTATGTCTAATTTTTTGAACAAAATTGTAGTACTAGCTACCTATTCTATGAAATAGCTCTTTGATTTGGTAACCCCAAAGTTGACTCTGGTCTTTGATTTCATTCTTTTCAGCGAAATCTTTGATTATCAATACAGTTTGATTGGAAATCTCTGTTTTTTCGATGCAAAATTCAAAATACTCATTCTTTTCACTGTGTAACCATCTGAATCGAATGAATTTATTTTCTTCTTGGTCTAAAATTTCTGCCTTATCTGGTGTGCCGCCATTCCATGAAAAACTGAATACATTCTCCCATTCGTCCACTCTATCTGCAAACCATTCCTGTAAACCAGACGCAGTGGAAAGGAACTCAAATAAAATTGCTGGAGAACACCTTACTGGAAATTCAAGTGTAAATAATTGTTTCTTACTCATAATATCTATATACCCTAATAAGGGTTCGTTAGATGCAATAATATTAAATAAATGCCTGGTTCCAAGTATTTTTAGCACTTTATTCGTTAAGAAACTGTAAAGACTTTAAGAAATTGAACAAGATACGCAATAAATATATTGATAATCAATAAGTTAAACCATTATTTTAAAATTTTCACAGGCTGTAAAATGACCCATTTTTGACAAAAAAAGACCTGATTTTGACTGAGTCCGAAGACTTATCTTTGCAAACTATAAAGACAGTCTTATGTTCAATGCACTTAGTGAAAAATTAGAATCAGCGTTTAAACATCTAAAAGGACAAGCCCGCATCAATGATTTGAATGTGGCCAATACCCTTAAGGATATCAGAAAAGCATTATTAGATGCCGATGTCAATTTTAAAATTGCTAAAGCATTCACGGATACCATCAAAGAAAAAGCGGTGGGCGAAAAAGTGATCAATGCAATTAGTCCGGGTCAATTGATGGTTAAAATTGTGCAAGACGAATTGACTGCATTGATGGGTTCTGAGGCGAGCGTATTGGATACGTCAAAAAATCCAACCATCATTTTAGTAGCAGGTTTACAGGGTAGTGGTAAAACTACTTTTTCAGGAAAATTAGCGACGTATTTAAAAGCACAAAAAAAATCTCCATTATTGGTTGCAGCGGATATTTATCGTCCCGCAGCAATGGATCAGTTGACTGTATTGGCAGAACAAATTGGAGTAGATATTTTTGTAGAGCGTGAAAACAAAGATGCAGTTTCAATTGCACAAAACGCAATCGCATACGCAAAGCAGAATAATAAAAATGTAATCATCATTGATACTGCTGGTCGTTTGGCAGTGGATGAATTGATGATGAATGAAGTCTCGAATATTAAATCTGCTGTTCAACCACAAGAGATTTTATTTGTCGTTGATTCAATGACAGGGCAGGATGCAGTCAATACAGCAAAGACTTTCAACGATCGTCTTGATTTTACTGGTGTGGTATTAACGAAGTTAGATGGTGATACAAGAGGTGGTGCAGCACTGTCCATTAAATACACCGTGAACAAGCCAATTAAGTTCATGAGTAGCGGAGAGAAGATGGACACGCTTGATGTTTTTTATCCAGAAAGAATGGCGCAAAGAATCTTAGGAATGGGTGATATCACTTCATTGGTGGAGAAAGCACAAGCGCAATTTGATGAAGCAGAGGCAAAAAAATTAGAGAAAAAGATTCGTAAAAATCAATTTGATTTCGAAGACTTTTTAACACAGATACAGCAGATTAAAAAGATGGGCAACCTAAAGGATTTAATGGGTATGATTCCAGGAGTAGGCAAGAGCATTAAAGATGTAGATATTAAAGAAGATGCATTCAAAGGAGTAGAAGCAATTATTCAATCTATGACCTTAATTGAAAGAAGAAATCCAGATACTTTAACACCAAGCAGAAAAGCAAGAATTGCCAAAGGGGCAGGAAAGGATATAGCAGAAATCAATGCCTTTATCAAACAGTTTGACCAAATGAAGCAAATGATGAAGATGATGAATGGCCAAATGATGGGAGGTGCTTTGGGCGGCAGAATGCCTGGAATGAAAAAATAGTGGGTTGCAAGTGCTTGATTACTAGCTAATTTATATCCAAATGCTTGTTTTTCTTGTCTATTTGCTCCTTCTGTAGTACCTTTACATTGATTAACCCTATTTGTTAACGCCTATAAATTTCTATTTAAAATGGCAGTAAAAATGAGACTACAGCGTCATGGTAGTAAAAAAAGGCCTTTCTACTTTATCGTAGTGGCTGACGGACGCGCACCAA
>JACCDI011116561.1_pt1 | contig 24327 bp, 28 predicted proteins | sample 7442791 | NCBI WGS metagenome assembly JACCDI01 (sample SAMN15323434, study PRJNA562643) | freshwater metagenome | isolation source: river surface water | place: USA:Blue River Watershed | collected 2017-08-15
ACCGAGAAATCAATGCCAGGTATAGATTCGAAGGACATGTATCTACCAGTGCAGCCAAAATGGTCTCTGATCAATTATTTAAATTCAGAGAAACAGGCACAGGTAAATTCAAACCCACGGATGTTTACAACTTAAACAAACCCTTTGAACTTCTCACAGAATTCAACCTTGACCCCAACACCAACTTCCCAGGACCGGGCGCCATGACTGTGCCTGTTGGTCTAGCCCCTGGCAACATCACAGCCATCTCGCACAACAAACCAAAAGAAAAGTTCTACTTTCCTTTTGAATGCACCGCTGGTTACACAGAAGAAACCACCGTCATTGAATTTCCTAAAAACACAAAACTCACCAGAGTGCCCAAATCAACCCATCACATCCAACCCGGATCTGAATACATTGCCACCTACAAAAAGGTAGGTGGAAACAAACTGGAAGTAAAAAGAAGTCTTAAGCTAGAAAAGAAATCGATGGTTTGCCAACCAGAAGAACTCAAGCTTTGGCAAACTCTCTACCAGGCCATCAAGCAAGACATGAGAAGTCAGATTTTTTATGAGTGAATATCAAAAGCAAGAGATCCTGCCAGAAAAAACCAGGAATAACATCTTGAAAAAAATTATGATGCTTAAAAGCTGGTTTGATGAAAATATGGATGTTCATCTTGGATGGTTTGAATACAGCTATGTTTCTGAAAAATTAATTAAACAATCAGGTGAGTCTTATTCAAATAGGGATTTATTTGATATCCAACTTTGGGCTTACAAGGTTCCGGCATTGCCAGGTAAGCGCTACAGGGAAAAATGTGATTTCGATTCAAAAATTGAGGACTTTATGAATTCAGTAGGATTGAATTGGAGCTATTGGGGTACATATAGAAAAAATCAAGATAGTGAGGGTGTAGATGGATCCAGTTGAAGAATTAATTTTATACGTCTCATCAAATGCTAGAGTTTGTCCAAATCCACTTGAATGGGACAGGGTTTCTAGAATTATTGGAGCAGCGCAACCAGGACATAAATGTGTACCTTTAATATTGGCTGGCTGGGCATTTTCTTCTGATGAGCAAAAAAGAGATCGCGTCATAGAGCAGATTAAATTTGCACATTCGCTTGGCGAAGAAATATTCTCTGCGTTTGCTAAAGCCCTTTATAGCCTGAAAGAGAAAGAGTGGTGTTATGGATCAGAGCCTCTGTCCCAGAGAGAGTGGGGCGGTATGTAATTATGAAAGGAAAAAATATGAGTGATTTAACAATTAGAAATTGTGTTTTTTCTTTTAAATGTTCTGCAGTTTGGGAGCAACTGGAAGATACAGATAATGAGGCAGTCAGATTTTGCCAAGATTGTCAGAGGGAAGTTTATTATTGCGATACTGATGATGAGCTTGTGGCTGCTGTAAAACTTAATAGATGTGTTGCTTTTGAAAAAGAGCCTGGAACTAGGTTGCTTGGTTCAGTCAAGTATAGGGGTTAGTTACTTTTATTTGCCTAGTACAGCAATTAAAAGAAATAAAATTAGTGCGAAAGGTAGTAAAAAAACCAACCCGTTAAATATCATCTTTAAAATCCATCCGATTGCTAAAAAGATAGTTTGAGTTATTGCCCAGAACCATCCTCTAGCTTCTTCATATGAAACAATAATTCCAAGTACTATTAAAAAAATTATGAAATAAATCATATTAATAATTAATTTCGGCTAACAGTTCATCAACAGCCTGTCTTATTTTAAAAGCATTATTTTCATTACTTCCCGCCACAGAAAAAATAAATGAACGTATCAATTCTTCATTTTTTTCTGGATTTTTTTCCATTTTTGCTAGATATAAGTCTCTTAATAAATCCTCTCCGGCTTGATATATAAAATTCTTATTGCTTAAGGTAGTCTCGTATAGCTTTAATAATTTTTGGGGTAGTTCACTTTGATTTGATGGGCGATAGTTATTTGCTAAATCAGTCATAAATTTGATAAAAAAAGATCTCAAGTCGCCATCGCTTTTGATGCCTAACTCTTCATTAGAGAGCTCAGAAACCATCTTAATTTGCCAAAGTAAGCCTTGTAGCTTTTCATTGTTAGTTAATCCATTTTGATATAAGTCACTAACAAAATTCTTAACATCATTAGGGTTAGTTGTTGGCATTTTTCGTGGCCCTGTAAATAATAAAAATTGGCAATAAGGCTAGCATCGTGTAGTGGAATGGAATGACATATTTCGCGTATACGCTTCCGTAGATAAATGCCAGTAGCAAAAGTAAAGAAAAGCCAAATATCAAGTAAAAGCTACTATAAAACTTAAGTATTTTTTTGAAATCAATGCCACTACTGACTAGGCGATCGGTAAAGAAAATTACATTAATAAATTTGGCAGGCAATTTTGATATTACTAGTAAGTTCGCACTTACTACGAAATATATCAATATTTGCGTCAGTCTGTAATCAACTTTATCTCTAATGCAGTCTTCATTTGTAATCGGATGATCAATTTTGATGACGATTAAATCTGCGTGAGCATATGAATAGTCAATTACTACAATATAGAAGAGGTAGAAAATTAAAAGCAATGGATATAGTCTAACTACTATACCGATATATGTTCGTAAATTTTTGAGATTCATGATCAATAGTGTATCCCCAACTTATCATGCTGATTTCAAAATCAATATTTCTTATTTTTTAAATGTCTAGAAAAAAGACCTAAATATAAAAATTTCTCTTTTTTAAATTTATGACTCTATAAGCTCATTAGGCGAGCTTGTTTAACGGTATCTTGACATCGTTATCTTAAATTTACGGTGTTTTGGGATTTTTCTATTGGATACACAAATAACAAGAGAAGATTGGTTGCTTCGAGCTGTTCAAATGTTGCGACCAATTTTTGAGCGTGCTGGATATGCTTTACCTGAAGTTAAAGTTTCAATTGGATTTACTAGCGGCGGAACTAATGCAAGGCATCTAGGGCAATGCTGGTCTTCAAGTAGTAGTGCAGATGGAATTAATCAAATCTTTATTGCTCCAGGCGAGTCAGATCCTGTTGCGATACTAGACACCCTGACCCACGAGCTAGTCCATGCTGTTGATGATTGCGTTAATGGACACGGGGAAGAATTTAAAAAGATTGCATTAGCAGTGGGCTTAAAAGGTCCTATGAGAAGTGCAGGGGCAAATGAATTTTTAAAGCAAGATTTAAATCAAATAGCACTTGTTTTAGGGCATTTTCCTCACGGCAAATTAAGAACCCCCGGACCTTCTGTAGCATCTTCAGTTAAGCGGCCAGGGGCAAAGTGTAAAAAGTGTAGTTTTGAGATCGTTATGCTCAAAAGGCATTTACACATTGGGGCACCTTATTGCCCCAAGGATATGGAGCAAATGGAGCCAACAGGCGAATGGGATGAATAAAAATTTGACAAATGGATTTTTATTGACTAAAGTGAAAAAAGAGATGTTGTTTATTGGTGCTACTTAGACGTTACTTTATGTTTGCGAGCACTCACTAACTTATGTCTTCTAACATTGTTAGATACAGTTAGTATAGTTACTAACATTGTTAATAATGTATACGCGTATACAAAGTTGTATCGAACAAATCAATTGATGTATGGATTTGTTCAGTTTTATAGGCGACATTCCGACACGATGTCTTTTTGTTCAGACAAAGTGTCAAGTGGACACGGTGTCCACAAAGTGGAATTACCGACAAAGTGTCGAGAATTCCAGAGAGTAAGAGGCAAGATTGCTATTTAGTATTTCACGTTAACGTGAAATCCCTATGATAGGGATTGTGGGAATTTTCCCCACAAACTAAGTTGGGATACTGTCAGACGGTATTTGTAGTAAGCCGTACTAGTTACGGAAATGATTACATACCTTTATGTATTAGAGTTATAGGTAACAAAGTAATATTGATATTACAAAGGCTCGTACGAAAGTACGTTTTTTTTGAAAGATGTAAAGTTAATAACATTGGAACTAAAATGAAAAAAAGAAGTTTAAATTTGATAGCAACAAAAGTAGAGGCAAGTTCATCTAGAGCTCGTTTAACTTATGACTTTGGCTTTGGGGATGAGACTAAGGGGTTTGCCAGAACCGTAAGCGGGGGGCGATTAATAGAAAAAATCGCACTTCGCAAAATTTTTTATAACTTATATGGTTAATAATATTGTAACTAGGAATAAAAATGAATAAAATAACATTCAATGAAGTTAAGTACAGCAATCACTTTATAAACGATAGACAACATCGCGGTATTGGAAATGATGTAATTAAAGAGTTGTTAGAACATGGTGACTATAGGCATGATGGTCATAACGCACTTGTTTATTTCTTTAATGACCGCTCATTTCATAATATGAAACGTGATGGAATGAGTGTTCAGCAAATAGAGTACTTTAGAAAAAAACGAGCCATTAGATTAGTTGTCTCGCATGACAAAGTAGTAATAACTGCACTGTATGCGAATAAGAAAAGAGAAAGAATGTATCACTAATAAATTTATGAAGATCGGCTCAGAACAACAATTCAAGTATTTCTACACGCGCTATCACCATGATCCTAAAAAAGGGGTTCAGCAGTTATTGCCAGAATGGGTTGATAGTAAAAATAGGCAATCTACAAAGGTGGCACAGGAAGTATGTGCAGCAATAAAAGCCATTTGTAATTTGAGAATAGCAAGTTGGAAATTAATACAAGATCAACAAGATTTCTTTGATATGGGGCCTGCAGAAAGAGCGAGAGCCACCATGGGATTTGTTGGTTTGAGAAACATTAGCAAAACTAACTCACAGAATTTGCTGCAAGAAATGCTAATAGAGTTATCTGACGTTTACTCAAAAAATTTAGAAGTAGCCAAAGAAGTAGCTATTGAAATAAGGAATACAAAAAATCTTTACGAATTAATGTATGAACTAATTTGTCAGGGTTTTGATCGTAATGGGGCAATGTGCACACCAAGTGATATTGCAGAACTTATGGTCAGAATAGGTGGCGGATCAAATACATCAATGGATGTATACGCTGATTATGGATATGGCTTATATGTAGGTGCAAAACAATCAACGAAAACAAAAATAAATCTTATTGGTAACGAAAAAACAGAGAATTCAAATGAAAGAATTCTTTCAGAGCGTTTAGATGTTGCCTATAAACAAGCTGGAATAGCTATTGATAGACACTCTCTTTTGGAGAGAATGCTGGTAGAGCTTGAGTGGGTTTTAAATTACGACTATGAAAGATCAGAAGTTCTATTAATCAATGCTGCTAAAAATGAACTGCCCTTTTTTGAATTAAAGGAAGACCCATCCATAAAAGGAAGTCTTAATCACTTGTTGGGCCTAGGGTACAAAAAAATAATAGTTCTTGTACCTAATACATATTTAAATGGTGGAAGAGGGCTCATTAATTCACAAGAGATATTCAAATACTGCATATCACGTGGATTAAAAAAAGTTATTCAATTGCCAATGGGATCAATAGGTGCAACCCATGAAGCCTACTCATTACTCACATTTGAGCCACAAACAGTCACAAAATCCATTGAATTTAAGGTAATGGATTTTGGTCCTGAAAAAGACCCAACAAGGCTTTTTCAGCCTGCAGAACGAGGTTTTGGTAAGCCTTTGAGACAGGTCGAGTTGAATTTAAGAGCAATTGGTCAAAACGGTGAAATACAAAAGGCAAGAAGTAGCGTCGTTGATATTGATAATTTATTAAAACCAAAGGGACCTCAATTTCTTAACAATAAGCGCCAATCCAGATTAATCTCATTTGAAGCAAATAGATTTATTAAATCTGAATTGCCAACTAATGTTAAAGACAGATTTGAATTCGGAAGGTTGTCTGATTTTATAAAGATATACAGAATTCAGCACATGCAGCTAGGGACTCCCGAACATGGGATTGAGTATCTTGAAATTGGTGGAAACGATATCAATCAATTCGGTAAATTTAACTTAAAAGATTTGCCTAAAAAATATATCGATATAAATTCAAAGGGACGTCTAGAAAAGGCAGAATTAAATCCAGGAGATTTAATCTTATGCATTAGAGGATCTGTTGGAAAAGTTTCTTTGATTGATGATACGGACAAGTTAGCAGTTGCGCCAAATCAGAGTTTTGTGAAGCTAACTCTGAATAGTAAAAATAAAGAAATATCTCCAGAATTCATATTTTGGTGGCTTAGCTCAAAAACTGCTCAGGAGTATATGAGTTCGCAGGTTTTATCTGCGGGAGTACCAAGGTTATCAATATTAGATGTCGCAGAAATTCCAATTCCTATTGGCCCTATGAGTGAAATTCTAATTGAAATGGAGCGCTACAAAAATTGGGATCTTCAAGTAAGGGAAGCAATTAGAAAAATGCATCAAGCTCAGGAAATGAGCTCAAAGGCATTTATTTTTGATTAGTTTTAACTAAACGTATATTGTTATAGAAATAATAAATTAAGCCCCTGAATATGAATGCTAATACCAATCCGTTGCTGTCCGCATTAGAGCAATTACGCCTAAAGTTATTGGATTTAACTGGTAGAAATAGGTTAATCAATTTCAAACATACTCCGGGTAAATCTCTACAGTTTGTTGAGTGTCAACTCGGAGAGGTGTATCAAAAGTTAGTTGAATCTAATAGTAAATCCTCAGTAAACATTTTAGGTTTACCGGAACCCTTGAAGAGGGACTGGGTTGAAAAAAACGGTAGATTGCAAAGACCGGATATTCGGGAGTGGGCCTCTAAGCATGATATTTCAATTGGTTATGAAATAGACCCAGATGATGGATATGATGAAGTTTCGCTAAGAGCTCTTCTATATTCTGATGACCTTGCAAAACACTGTAGAAAAATTGAGCGTGAGGCAAATTTAGCGATAGAGGAAACCGGCGCGAATATGCTCTTTTTGGTTTTGGGTTTTTTAGAATTTCCGGACCAAAGGTCAAGTGATAAATTATTCCAAGCGCCATTGATTTCTGTCCCAGTTGCATTGCAAAAAAGAGAAGTTGCTGGAATTCAGCAATTTTCTTTAGTTTTTACTGGTGATGATATTGCTGAAAATTTATCTTTAAGAGAAAAATTAAAGAATGATTTTGGGATCATTCTTCCTTCTCTTAATGAAGATGAAATCAATGTAGATGAATACCTGGATTCAATTTATGAAATTATTAAAGACTATCCAGATTTTCAGGTTAAGCGCCGAGTATCAATATGCTTATTAAGCTTTAGTAATATGCTCTTAGTGAGAGATTTAGAGCCCGGGAAGTGGCCTAATCTCAATAATGTAAATGGTCTGATTGACCATCCAATTGTCAAACAGGTTTTTGAGGGATCTAGTGGCGAATTACCTGGTGGTTTAGATATTGCAGAGGATCATCAGGTTGAAGAGGGGCCTGGGGCAAATTTAGCTCTTGTTTATGATGCTGATAGCTCCCAACATAGCGCATTAATCGATGCCTTAGCTCACAAGAAAAACTTAGTCATAGAAGGTCCGCCGGGCACAGGAAAATCTCAAACTATTACCAATCTAATAGCGGCATCAATTGCTGAAGGTAAAAAAGTCTTATTTGTTGCGGAAAAATTAGCTGCCCTGGAAGTTGTTAAGAACAGATTATCTCTTGCAGGCTTGGACCCGTTTGTTCTTGAATTACACAGCAACAAAGCAAACAAGAAAAGAGTCCTTGAGGAAATTGCTAAGCGCATAGCATTTAGATCAAGTAACCCAACTGATTTACCAAAATTACAGCAGCAGTTGGAAGCGCATAGAGCTGACTTAAGGGCTTATACAAATTTAATTAATTCTATATCACATAATGCTTTGGGTCTTACGTTACATCAGGTAATGTGGCGGGCTGAAAAACATAGACAAAAGATTGATCATTCATACAATTTGCTCAGCCAAATTGAAGTTGAAGATGCATCTGAAATATCAGACTTTGAATTTAATAGAAGATCTGAATATCTGGATTACTTAGGAGGTCTATATAAAACCATAGATGGGTATGATGAAAACTCAGCATATTGGGGTTTCTCTCCTAAAAATCTTGTTCCGGGCGATGAGATTGCTATTGGAAATATTTTTAAGTCAGCAAATGATTCTGTTGAAAGATTTAAAGAGGCAGCGGAGGCTTACGCTGAGTATTTAGGTGAATCAATTAAAGGGTTGAATGGTGAAAATGGTCAAAATCAGTTAAAAATATTGAATGATTTTCGTCGCAATGTGAATGAGGGATTGCCATTTGATTTGGTTAAATCACTTTTTGATGGTGATGAGAGTGGTAAAAAGTCTGAGCTAGCAATTACTGAAGTTAGAGCGCAAATTCATGAATATGATTCACATAAAAAAATTGTTGATCTATCAATTAAAGATGAATCAATAGTCAGTGTTGAAGAGATCAATTTATTTAAAAAATTTATTACTGAAGCTAAAAGCTTGGGTGTAGATCTAGTTGATTTGGCTCAACTCAAAGAGTTATCGACTTTGATTCAATCCAATTTAGATTTATTGGATATTTCTAATAAACATATCAATGAATTTACGAGTCAATCCAGCATTGAATATGATGAGTCCTATAAAAGGATTTCTGAATTAAATAAATTTTCAGAGTTATTGTTAGATGCCCCTACTCATCTCTTTGACTTACAGTCAAAGAATCTTCAAAAACAGAGGGCCGTTGAAGAAATACAAAGGCTTAAGAATGTTCAGGATGATTGGGCAAATATAAGAGAAAAACTAGATCAACAGATCTATTTAGATTCTTTGCCTCCGCAAAATGATTTGCGCATTGCAATTTCTGTTTTGCGTGAAGGTGATGCTTGGTATCGAATATTTCAAAGTAGATGGCGTAAGGCTGTTGGGTTACATAAATCACTTTTAAAAAATAAAGTATCTATGCCTGCCAAAGACAGGCTGTCTTGTTTGGAGGACGTAAATCGCCTAAATCAGCTGAAAGAGCAATCTATGGCTGATGATGCGTGGGGTTCATATTTAGATAAAACTTCACTCCAAGAGCCAATTGATCTATCTGGATACTTGAATCTGGCAATTTGGAATAGAGATTTAAAGAATGCAATCGAACTCATACAAATTGAAGGCATTGATTTAGAAGGCTTAGATGCAACTGTATTAAAAAAATTACAAAAAGAATATGAAAACTTACATTCTCATCTAGAGTTTTCAATTAGCTCATTTGATGTTCTGCTTGGCATCTTTAAAAAATCAGCTCAATTTATTGGTCTTGATACTGTTAAAGGACTGATTGCAAAAGCTAGAGTCTTTAAAGATCAACTTGATTATCAAGCTGAGCTATTAAATAAAGCTGCAATATCAGGGTCAAAAATACCTGATTTGATTCAGTCTATTGATGCAATAGCATCAAGAATAGAACTAAAAAATAAGTTACAGCAGAATAAATTCATAAAAGAACTTTTAGCTAATCACTATGATGGAACAGAGACTAATTGCGATGACATCTTAGAGTTGATTTCCGTTATTCAAACCCTAATGTCTCAAGATTTGCCTGGTGCAATTAAAGCTAACTTAATTGATAATAATTTTTTGGGTAGTTTAGAGAGAAATATTGATTATCTTGAGTCTTTAGTTGGTCATCTAGTTGGGGTGGATACATTTGTAGCCCAACTTACTGAGTACGGAGATTTTGACCTTTTCCAGTGGGTCAGCGCAGACATAAAAGATGATTTAGTGACTTTTGTTTGCTGCTATGAAATGTCATTATTCAAAGCAGTTGAAAATACACATTTATTGCTGCCTTGGTCCATGTATATCACTCAGAGTGATGATGGCTTTGATATGGGCTTATCAGATTTTATAAAAATCTTAGAGAGTGGAAAAGTTCTACCTGATCTGATATCTCATGCATATAGGTATTGTGTATATGCAACGATTATCAGAAGTTCTTTCAAGTCAATTCCGGCGCTTGGTAGGTTTAATGGTTTAAGACATACTCAAATTAGAGACGAATTTCAGCGTCTAGATAAAGAAATTATCTCGTTGAGAGGTAAATCAATTGCACATGAAAATTCAAAAAGACTACGTTTAATTCCTGGGCGTTCTGGTGCAAGAGTAGATGAGAAAACTGAAATGGTTTTGCTGAACTATTTAATTCCTCAGCAAAGACCAAGAATGCCTGTTAGAAAAATGTTAATGAGAGCCGGCCAGTCAGTTCAACAACTAAAACCTTGTTTTATGATGGGGCCGCAAGCTGTGGCTCAATATTTGACACCTGGAGCGATGCATTTTGATTTGGTGATCATGGATGAAGCTTCACAGCTTAAGCCTGAAGAAGCTATTGGTGCAATTGCTAGAGGTTCTCAATTGATTGTGGTTGGTGATCCTAAGCAGTTACCGCCAACATCATTCTTCTCTAGATTGGGACAGGCTGGTGAGGAAGAGGAGGAGTTTAGTACTACAGATGCTGAAAGCATCCTTGATGTTTGCTCTTCACACTTCAAGCCAATTAGATCTTTACGTTGGCATTATCGTTCTCAACACCATTCATTAATTGCATTCTCAAATAAGAATTTTTATAGAAATAACCTGGTCGTGTTTCCTTCTCCGTATGGTCAAAGCGGAAAACTAGGAGTTAGAGCTGTTTATTTAAAGGATGCAATCTACGAAAATAATACAAATTTAAGAGAAGCTAAGCGTGTTGTTGATGCTGCTGTCGAACATATAACTACAAGATCAAAAGAGTCTCTTGGAATTGTTACCTTAAATATTAAGCAAAGAGATTTGATATCAGAGTTATTAGAAGATAAATTGAGGTCTGTTCAAGGCGCACCAGAATACAGAGAGTACTGGGCAAGTGAAGGTCAACCTCTATTCATCAAAAACCTTGAGAACGTTCAGGGAGATGAGCGTGATGCAATCATCATTTCTACAACTTTTGGTAAAGCCCCAGGGACGAATGTGGTTAGACAAAATTTTGGCCCTATAAGCAAGCAAGGAGGTTGGAGAAGGCTTAATGTTCTCTTTACACGTGCTAAGCGATCAGTTTCTGTATTCACTTCAATGAGACCTGAAGATTTTCCTGATGACCCAGCAATGCCATTAGGAACGAAGGCGTTGAAAGATTATTTGGAGTTTGCTAGATCAGGGCTGCTTGTTACCACTGAAGACACTAATCTTGAGCCAGATAGTGACTTTGAAGTTGCTGTTATTGATGTGTTGAAGGCGAGAGGGTATGAAGTCACTCCTCAGCTAGGTGTTGCAGGTTACAGAATTGATATTGCAGTAAAACACCCAAATTTCCCAGGAGCTTATCTGGCTGCTATTGAGTGTGATGGAGCAACTTACCATTCTGCTTTATCTGTAAGAGACAGGGACAGAATTAGGCAGGAAATTCTTGAATCGTTAGGTTGGCGAGGAAGGGTTTGGCGGATTTGGTCGACAGATTGGTTTAGATCGCCAAAACAAGAAGCTGAAAAATTGTTCAGCTTCTTAGATGACAAAGCTCAAACATGGCGTCCTGATCATGCCGCAGGAGAGAGATGGATTGAGGAGGGTGCTAATGAGCTAGTAATCAATGATCCACAAGTTAATTTACAAAAATACAATCAACCATCTTTTGAGCTACAAGTGGAAAAGGATCAGGTTACTGCTGCATTGATAGAAGATGATATCGAAGTTGAGCTTGGAGATACAGTTAACTACGTTGATCTCGAAAAGCCTGCAGATATTCTTACTGTTCAAATTGTCTCAGGACAAGATGACTTTGCTAATGGAATTATTAATCAATCCAGACCTTTAGCTAAAGCATTGCTAGGAGGGGTTATTGGTGACGAGTTAGTCTTGAACTTACCAGGAAAAGAAAGTAGAACTTTACATATCTTGGAAATTTTGAAATTAAAAAAAGTAAAGTAAATAATGATTTCTTACGAGCAGCATGAGCCATCAATTCCTGATGAGAACATTAAGCCATATGTGGATTTTCTTAATAGATACATGAATTGTAGCTGTGATTTTGAATTAACTGACTCAAACGAATGTGATGTTTACTTATTTGACTATGATTTTCGTTTTCATATGAGTTCAAATAGGGGTGAAATAGTTTTTTTAAAAGTAATATTTGAAAAAAGAAATTTAGAATTTAATTCTTTAGAAGAGTTTGATAAGACAATACATAAATTTAATAGTAAATTTTCGGCTCAAATATCCTATAAATTTAAGACAACAAAAAGATGGTTTTTTGGCAAAAATAAATTTATTCCAGATTTATATCTTTTTGAATATAAAAGCATTACGTCAAAAAATGAAGAGTTAGTTTCTGAAGCTATACAAAATTTTTACGATAATTTAAGTGCATTTTATAAGTTAGATTTTTTTTCTAGTCTTATGCCAAAAGCAAACTTTCAAGAAGAAGAGGGGGAAAATTTTCTTACTTACTTAAATGATGGAGTATTACTTTGGAAATTTTTGAACGAGCACCCGGACTTAAAAGAGAAATACTTAACTAAGTTAAATCTTTAAAAGTGATACTTCCAACATAAAAGATGAGGTTGTAGATGAATTTATCTAATGAGCATTTACAGATTTTGTTGACTGACCCTAAGTTAGGTCCAGAGATCATTGCTTATGATGAATTTTCAAATACTGATTTAAGTGATCTTGATAAAGTCAGCGAAGTAGATCTTATTCGGTTAAAAGATGCTTTGACTTATGCGATTGAGAATTGGTCCGAACTCTTTCAAATGTACGAAAATCCTCCCTTGATGGAAATGGAGCCAAGTCCAATTTATATATATAAAACTCCAAGGCTTTATATAGTCATTGAACAATGGCTTGATTCAAAAGAGGCTAATTTTTTCTTGACCGAAAGTGAAGCTATTAGTTTTGCTGACCACGCCTATTCCTCATTTATGGATTGGTATAAGTCTGTGACTGAAGAAAATTAAATCTAATTTGTTTTTGTTTGTAGTCATGCTGTTAGATGGTAATAAAACTGTTCCTAAGCAAGCTTGACATTAATTTTTGACCAATCGCAAGCTGACTCGCAAGCCTCATACAACCGTTTAACAACTTTAAAGGCTTTTGGAAGCGGTTCGTCTTGAATAAGTTCTCGAACTAAAGCCCACTCTCCATGACTAAATTGATTTCTAATATCTCTGATTTTTTCACATAAAGAACCTAAATTTATTACATGATCAGAGATGAAAAAAGGTTTTAGTTGCTTTGTATCGATTGAATTAACAAAATTAAAAATATTAATTAAACCTTCTAGCTTGAGTATTAAAGCCTTAATTTCAGGAATATTCTTTGGCAGCTGATCTAAGCTTCTGTACAAGCTTCCAAGCTGTTGTCTAATTACCATGTTAGTAGTAATACTCTTGAGGCTATTTTCAAGTGTAGTAATTAGAATTTTAAGATTTTTAATGGTGTCAAAATATAAGAGCATTAACGCTACAGACTTGCCATATAAATCAATAAATTCAATATCAGAGTAGACGTGGTTTTGAATGAAATCTTTCTCATGCTCTTCGGTTACTTCCTGTAAGTACTTGTGTTCATCCTCTTCGGATAATTGTTTGAGAGGATTATTAGAGTCGAAGATATTACCTATATCCCATTGCCTGGAAAAACCTTTATGAGCATTGATTAGTTCTTCAGTTTTTTTAAAGCTAATAATTGAACTAATTGATGCTTGAGAAAAGTCATTGACTCTTACCATTGAGATGTAGATGTCGATGAAAATATCATCGGCATCAGTCATATTTTTGGGATAAAAAAGGTAAGGGATTTTCTTTGCTTCAGGTTTGAAACCTTCAGCTCCATGAAAAAGTAACTCTGAATTAATCATGATGGTCTAAGTGATGATTTCATTTGGAAGAATTTGTGGGGCAAGTTGCAATTAATAAATGACTGTATATCTGTGATGGAGTTGTATCTGTAAGCCACTGTGTGTATGGTTTGCTTGCGTGAGGAGCGTAGCTTGGTTTGTAACTTCCGCTGTGTTGACCTCTCTGCCAAAAAAATGGTTCTCTCTTAAACGCATTCCTTAATTTGTCAGCTAGTAAATATTTATTTTGCCAGTTAACTTGATAATCAATGGCTGCACCAGTTTTTGAAAAGTGAGTTTGATTAGGTATCAAATTAGTTGCATCTTTACCATCTAGTATGAGTTTGTAATGGCATCCACTAGCTGTGTTGCTAAATATTATTACGTGTAAATGTGCTCTTGCAAAAGCTAATTTTTCTTCAAGCTCTTCAGCCTGAGTTTTAAAAAATACTTTTCTAATGTTGCCCAATAAGCTCATATTAATGATTTAATATTTGCAAACAAAATCTTTAGTAATTTCGCCAATTGTTCCTTTGGCAATATTGTTCCATTTCTGAGGAGACGAAACCATTAATTGAGTAGTGCCTTTAGCAAAGTGTTCTGAATGAATGGTTACATACAGTAATCTAAATCTATTATTTGAGCAATCATACTCATTCTGAACTTTGGCGGATTTATAGCTATCTCTCGATCCTTCGGGATGATTTAGTAGTTCCCAAACAATTCTTCTATTTCCATCTTTTTTAACACTTTGAGATGCAATATAAAAATCACCATCTTGCATTAAGTTGGTTGCAATCTTATCCCATGCAAAAACTGAGCTACTGATTGAAAAAGTAAAGATTGCGAAAAGTTGAAAAAAATGTTTCATTTAAATCTTTAAGTTCATGATTTGTAGTTTAAACATTCTCGATTTGAATGATGTCATTTATGCTTCCCTCAAATACTTGAAAGGTATTTTCGCAAGCAATTTTTAGGGATTTATTGTTAAAGATCCAATAGTCCTGGGTAAATTCACCTTCTATAAAAAATCCTTGGCCCTTAATAACTATTGATTTACCCTCTTTGATTAAATCAAATTCATCCGAAGGCAACTCTAGTGAGTGTGTGTCATACCCATAGCTGATCGTTAACCTAATTTTACTTTTATTAGTTTTCATTAGTCATGCCCAGTGAACGGTTAATCCGTTATCACTATGTTCAGCTTCAAAATTGAGTGTCTCTAATATCTTAAAAAGATCTTCATTATTTAAACCTGCATTTTTTAGCTGATAAATTTCTTTTCCAAAATTAAACTCCTTAATCCCCTCGCTTGCGAGCATTTCTATTTCTGATGAAAAATCATCCAAGAAGTCTTTGCCCTCACCTTGAGAAATCCAAGACAAGACCCAAGCGGTTAGTTCACCATGTTGAGTAATTTTTTTAGATGGATTTGACCAGGATAGCAATTGTGTTGAGGAGTCGTAAGTCTTGAGCACTTCAAGAGTATTTTTTAAACTACCATATGTCAATTCTTCAATATTTTTAAGCTGGAAGGCTATCTGTCTTAGCTTATTAGCGTGAGTAATTATTACTTTTTCTCTTGTAGGGTTGAGTACTATGTCTACAAGCCATGAAACTTCATAAAAGTCTTCATCATCTATAACTAAAGAACTTAACGCATATGAGCCTGATTCCTTAGGGTAATCTTCAAGATATTTTGCTATGCCACACCAGCTGTTGAGAGTGGACATAATCCTTTCCCAATTATTCTGATTTTCAGAAATTATGATCTGATTAATTACAAGGGGTAAAAATTTATCTGAAATATCCTGATAAGTTCCAAGGCGGTTATACCTAACTGCAAGCCAGCTGTTTATACTTTTTTTAAGGGCAATAATTTCTTCGTTATATTCTTTGAGTATTGGTAAGAAGTCAGTTTCGGTAATTTCTTCAATTCTTTTTTGAATATTTTTAATTCCATTTTTTGCGCTAAAAACTTGAAAGCCTAAAGCAGTTAAATTCTCTTCAATCAGGTTTTGTACTGAGGTATCTTTTTCAGGATAAATTCGAAAAAGACTTCTGCCTTCATAAGCAATATTTAAAGCATCACTCAAAAGTTTATTTGTTATTTCAGCAGCCTGTTTTTTTAGTAGTGACTGTTTACGTTTTCTTTCTTTTTCAATTTTTTCTTGCAATAGCTTCTCTTGCTCAACTTGAGCAAGAATTTCTTTGGCTACCTGAGGATTGGGTAAGGGCATGTGTCAAATAGTAAATTTAATAACCATACTTTTAATTTAAAAATATTTGGCTAAATCTAAAAAATCGTTATTTAAATCATAACAAGTTAACTAATAGATTGTATATAGTCGGCTGTGCTTTATTTAAGGAGTTGGCGTTAGAGAAGGTGTAATTACTTTCAATTTTTTGGGGATTGATTATGGATAAAAATGTGTATACAAGAACTGAAATATACGAACTTCTTTGGATGGAGCCTGCAACAAAAGTAGCTCAATTACTTGGTATATCAGATGTCGGTTTGGGTAAGTGGTGTAAGACCTATGGAGTACCAAAGCCTAAACTTGGTTACTGGGCCAAAGTGCACAATGGTGTGAGTGTTCCACCAAGAGAGCCTCTAGAGCCTTGGTGGAATGATAGTGAGCCATGCATTAGGGTAAATCTTATTGAAAAAGCACAAATTATTGCTAGAGCGAATTTGGAGAAAATCAATACACCAATTTGGGAGATTTACGAAGGTAACAAATTTGACATGGAAATAGTTAAAACATTTGAAGATTTTAGTATTGATAATGTCTCGAAATTTTGTCGTTCTTCATCTAAGCAGGGCTTTTCAGTTGATATTTCTCCTAAAAGCTTGAGTAGAGTTAAAAGGGTATTACAAACACTCATTTCAGAGCTCAAGAAAGAGGGTTATCAAACATTTGATTACAAGCGGTATTCAAATCCAGCGATAACAGGATTCATAAAGGATGGTGAAAAGTACTCTATCTCAATATACGAAGCCAGTACAAAGCTTGAAAAACCAATTAAACGAAAAAAGACTTGGGTATATAACGGCACTAACCATGATTACTATGAAACCATCGAATATGGCTCTGGAGGTAAATTAGAGATACATCTTTCACATGATGATCTTTATGTCAGAAGATCTATAAAAGACACTTCTAAAGCAACTTTAGAGAGTCAGTTAGGAAAGATTTCTGTGATTTTTAGAGAAATGGCTGTGGAAGCAAAGGCAGCTAGAGAAGAGCGAGAAAAAAGAGAGTTGGAGTACCAAGCTGAAAAGAAGAGAAAAGAGGATATTCTCTGGGCTCGCAAAGTTAAAAAATGGAAGTGGGAGCAATTAAGTACCGTTTCAGAAGAATGGGATCAGCTTCAAAAAATCAGAAGATTAATTGAGGTAGTTGAATCTAATCAAACAATTAACCAAGTAAATCCTGGTTGTGAGAATTGGCTTATCTGGGCAAAAAGTCAATTAGAGAGTAAAGATCCAATTAAGTTAGCTGAAGTTGGTGAGCTCCTGCCTGGACAGGGCGAGCCAGATAGAGATGATTTTAGGGGTGAAAACAGCTGGAATGACCCATATTACGATGAAGAATATGAATAGTAGTTCTCAATGCATAAACAATGTAATAAGCTACTGCTAGGTAAGTGATTTTATTTGTAAAGGATATGTTATGTTTGGATTTGGTAAAAAAACAGAATCACCAATGGATCAGTTCATTAAAGCTGTTTACGGTGATCCGCCTCCTGCAAAGCGAGCAAACTTATCCATCGCTATTGATCTTGCGAATGAGTTACTTATGGGGCAGGTGCCTGAGAAAGAGATATCAATTCTTGGTACTAAGCTCGAAAGTGGACCAATTCCATATTCAACAAATGACTTGGCTTTATCTATAGCTTTGAACTTTTTCAAAGACCCAAAATATATACCTAATCTTGGTATGGCCCAGATGATGGCTAGGATGACAATGCTTGATTGGCTTCAAGAAAATAAAGTAGCTCCGATACTTGTAAAAAGTTTTGAGGACACTTTGTACAAGCTTTATAAGTAACGGCCTAAGGGAAAAATGGACTAATGAAATTTGTTGCTTATTGCCCCGCAGGCATGTCCGACTATGTTAATTTGTTAGCCGCTAAAGTACCAGTTGGGGAAGTGGATGAGCGGATATGGATAGATGCTCTTGCTGATCGTATTGTTGAGTTGGCTGAGCGTGAGTCAAATCCAGATATTGCCGCTGAATGGGCTTGCAAGTCATTAGACTGTGTCATGCCGGATGGCTATATTCAGCTAGGTCAAATTATTGTTTTATGTAATTTTGATTTACGCACTCATATTAATCTTTGCTTTCCTGATGACCCTTTCCCAGCTTTTGTAGATGAAGATGATGAGGAGGCGCTAGAGGTACTTGAGGCTGTGGGTTTGGAGGATTGGGTGTTCTCTGCACAGTATATGATTGGTTATAGCGGCATAGGAATATCTTTGACTGATTACCTTGAAAAACATGATACTAGGCCAGACTAGGAAATTAAGATTTCTATTAAATTTGGAGAGATTTGAGGCTATATTGATAGAACTTTATTAAAGTTTTAAAGATATTAGGTTATTAAAAAAATTACTAGACATATTATTTGGGTCTTATATTTGAATCTTGCACTCCTCTACGTAGCGGGATTATCTTTTGCAAGATAAATTGCCTGGTAAAAGATAAGGAGAAAAAATTGATTATTAATAAATTGGATAAGATAAATAACTCCAAAGCCTTTATTACAAGCGTTGTACCTTATTTTTTGTTGTTTGCTTTAGTGGCATTTCCTGCCCCTACTTATGCTGAGTTCATAAACACATATACTGATGGCAGGCAAAGTGCATGGATAGACACTTCATCGAAAGAGGGAAGCGGAAATATCAGAAGAATAATGGAGTTGGTGAATTATAAAAATAGACAAGTGCCAAAGCCGGGGTTTGAATATCTTTCAATAATTTATCAATATCAGTTTGACTGTAATAAGAGGGCATTTAAGGTGTTGATGTCAGTCGCTTACGAAAAGCATCAAGGAAGGGGAAGGGTTGTTTTTCGGGATGATACGCCAACACCAAGCTATGCAGGCGTAAGAGATGGCTCTTCAATTTATGAGGCTCTCGTTATAGCCTGTAAATAAATCAATTAAAAATTAAATATCATAAATCTCGACAATAAATTTGTGATAAGTTTTGAGATTACCGTAATGGTTTCGGCTTTAAGATCGCTACACATTTCACTACGCACCGATATTTGAAGCTTGCAGACCCCCTGTTTATGGAGTTCAGCTCTGGGTTTCTGTTCTCATAATCCTTTGGTCGCTGGTTCAAGTCCAGCAGGGCCCACCAATAAAATCAATGACTTAGCGTGGTTTAGCTAAGTCATTTTTCATTACTGTGTAGTTGGTGTGTAGTAATTCTGCATATGATTCTAGCTGTAACCCCAATAGATAAGGATATCTACGTTGGAGCAATGAGCTACGTCTTGATTGTGAATACAAAGATAAAAAGGACTGATTATTAAACTTAATTGGATTTATTTTTACACTTTCTATAGGTAAAAATACTTATAAATTTTAATTGAAATGACGCGGCAGAATGCTACTATTTAAACGTGCAACATATAAGCGCACATAACTTTACAACGGAGAAAATTATGTCATCACAACTAGTTAGCCCAATGGATATTGCAATTCCACCAAGAGTAATTCAAATTGATTGTGCTTTGCAATATGATCATTTGACTCAACAAACCTACTTTGAACATATTGAAAATGGTACCTTCACATCAATATTGGCGGCATCATCAACTCAGACTTATAGAAACAATGGTCAAGCTTATGACAATGACCAAGACTAAAAATAATTAAAAAGATTGTGAGGGCTGTTAGTCCTCACAATTAAATTAAGTGCTTTTGTTAATTACAAACTCAGAAGATGCTACAAGCGATCTTCTTGTGGATAAAATTAAGCCGAATATTTTTAGGCTCAACTTTGACATTGCCGATGATTATTCAATTACTCTGACACCAGATTATTGGTTAATCAAAAGCCCAGCAGGTCAACAAATAAATTCCGACAGCGTTTCATCAGTGTTTTGGTGGAAATCTTTCTCAAAAAATATTGAAACCTCTGATAATTACGTTACAGATGAAATCAAATATATTTTTAGAGAGCTATATAACTGGGCGAAGAAAAAGGGGATTGCAAAGGGAAACCCTTATGACTTTCACAATCACTTAGGAAAAATTCAAATCTTAGGGTTGGCAAAAAAATATTTTTCAATTCCTGAAACAGTTGTAACCCTGGGTGAAAAACCTAGCAAATTTTTCTTAGAGTTAGATGAAATCGTAGTCAAGTCATTATCTTCATCACAAACAAATGATAAAAAAACATTAATTTCTACTCTAATTGATAAGGCTAAATTAGATTACCGCTACCCATGGTATGCGCAAGAGCTTATTGATAGTAATTTTGATATTACTGTTTTTATTTGTGGGCAACGAAGATTCTATTTTTCCAGATCAAGATCAGATTTAGATGGAATTGATTGGCGAATAAAGGAAATCGCATCTTTAGATAAAAAGGTCTGGAAAATATTTACTCCTACACAAAAATTAGTTAACTCGGTTAACTCATTTTGTGATGAAATATCAGTGGATTGGGGGAGGTTGGACTTAATGCAAGTAGATCTTAATGGTGAGATAGACTTCAAATTTTTAGAGTTTAATGCCAATGGTCAATTTGTTTTTTTAGATTACACAAATGAAGAAGATGTTTTCAATTCAGTTGTGGAATATTTAACGTTTCATAAAACATAGGTGATATATGGGATTTTTTTCTAGTAGTCCAGATGATGATTATATTTCTCTTTATGTAAGACTTAATCCCGGTGCGACAAAAGCTGGAGCAAAAGCTCATCTTGAAGCAATAAAGTCTCTAGGAGCAAAAAGAGCAAGGGAGAGGGAAGAAAAATTTGATAGAGAAAATCCTGATGCAACAAATGAACAGAAAAAATTTGCACTTTCTTTAGCAGAAAATAAATTGCTAAAACTTTCAAAAGAATATGCTCCACAATTGAAATCGTGGGATGAGGCAAATAAACGATTAGAAACAATGCACTGGGAAGATGTTGCAGCTGGCAGAGTATCAGCAAATGCTCCGTCGCCCAGAATGTTATTTGAAGACTCTCTTGCATCTGCCATAGATGAAAATGTATCTAACCAAGATCAAAATATAAATCAACAAAATGACATTGTGGATAAGATCACAAAATTAAAAGCTCTTTATGAGGCTGGGTTAATTACTCAAGAGGAGTTTGAGATGAAGAAAAAGGATTTGCTTGATAAATTTTAGTTAATAATAATTTTTTATTTTAAATATTTTGGTTACTCAATATTTTCTTAAATTCATCAACGAGTTTTGGTCGTTAAATTTAAAGTGAAAAAATAGTTAAACGTTTAGCTTTCAAGAGGTGTAAAAAATTGATGAGTTACAAATTATTGAAAATAATACATACTGGGATTGCATAGGATGACATTTGTAACAGTAACTGAATTTGCAACAGGTAATAAAAGAATCATTAGGAGTGAAGACATAAAATCTGTATCTATAAATGTCAGAAGACAAATTACTGTGATTCTTTTTATTGATAAGGTGCCAGATGAGGAATTTCACGAGGCGCTTTTTGTCAAAGAATCAATTGAAGAAATTCAAAGTCAACTGAAGTAATGTAATCAATCAAAAGGAGATATTATGGGAAACCCAATTGCTTTAATGGGTGCTGCTATAACTGAATCTAGCCCAGATAGCACCTTTATGAGATATAGAGAAGTTTGTATGAAGTGTGGGTACGTTGGTGGTGAAATTACAACACATGGGCCACAGGGAAGTAATGCAAGTTTTGAGACAAATTTTAGGTGTCCAACATGTGGAAATCAGCAAATTGTTAAGTTTATCGGAACCTAGGAATTATTAATTATTATTAATAAGAGAGGTTGTAGTTGAAGCATTAATGCTTAATCCATTGAATTCATTTAATTTTTTTGGCCAATTGACTAAAAAATAACAATTAATGTAGTATCTAAAAACAATTTATTTGCATTTTGTCGTTTAGGTTTTAAGCGCCTAACCACACATTTTCTTTTAATCAAGAAAATTATGTGGTTAGGCGTTTGTCGTTTCTATAGTCGTTAAATCTGTATTGGAGCTTGTATGGCAAAGCATAAGTCTGATCTATCTGATCGTATAGCTGGAACTGAGGATCTCGTATGTTTATGGAGCTTACGCGCTCTTAGCGAACAGTTATCTGTTGAAAAAAAAGTTAACCTGCTTAGTAATAAGCCTCTTAAATTACTCTCCGATCTTGGTGTTGATCAAGAGCGATTGAATGCGGCTGTGGATCGTGAGGCTTTGTGCAAAATTACATCAGAGCTTCTAGAAAAGTATGTATCTGATGTTCCAAAAATTAAAAAAGGTACTTTTGAAAAGAATCTCAAAGCAATCGAGGAAAAATTTAAATTTACTCACGTCGAATTAACTATTTTGGCTTTAATGTTCTTGTCTAACAAGGACGATGTGTTGCGAGAAATTTTAAATGAATTGGGAGAGCTGTCTGGCGCTGAAGCAATAAACCTTATATCAGTAATTGTTGATATAAAAAAAGATAAGGTAAAAGCTGCATTAGATTCTGATGCAAGGTTGATTAGATTTGGATTCCTGAAACTAAACTTGTGGGAGCAATCTTCTTTTTTATCAAAGTTCACTCTATTTGATGCGTTATTAGATTATTTGGTGGCTAACGATTCTGATTTGGGTTGTTTAGCTGCTGGCTTCACGCGTTCGCCATTTGCTGAATTAAAAATTGGTGACTATCCACATTTGTTGAACGAAGTTGATGATCTAAGCATCTTTTTATCCGTGGTTTGTAAAGATCGTCAAAAAGGGGTCAATGTCTTAGTTTATGGACCTGAGTCAAGTGGGAAAACCCAATTTCTAAGAGCTTTGAGCGATAGTTTGAATTTATCGATGTACGAGAATAACTTCAATGCAACGAAAAAAGAGTCCCTAGAAAATAAACTCCAGACAATTGTGCGCGCCCAATCTGTTTTTGACAGCGCAGAATGCTCTGTGATTATGGTAGATGAAATACATTGCCTATTTGAAATAGACGGTGCTGACTTTATGAGTGGGCCAGGTAATCCTATGGTTAAAAGATTTTTGCGTAGTAAAGCATTTAGTGAAAATTTGACTCCAACAATCTGGGTTTCAAATCGTATTGATATTTTTGAGTATGGAGACCTATCACGATTTGACTACTGTTTAGAGTTTAAAAAGCCTTCTAAATTTGTACGCGAGGAATTTATTAAGAAAAAAACTGTTGGATTAAATGTTTCTTTGCCATGGATTAGTAAGATTGCTTCAAAGGAAAACATTTCATTCGACCTTATTGATAAGCTTGCCAAATTTACAAAGACTGTATGTCAGTCAAAGCCAAATTCATTTGCTGAACAGGTTTTTGACAATGCATTGTCGAGGTCATCACTTTTTATAAAAGGTGATGCCTTTGATGCAGCTAACTTTGCAATTGATTACCAGGCAGAGTTGATGAATGTTGATGTTGATTTATCTATAGTTTTGGAATCTATAAAAGTATGTCGTGAAGCAAGATTGTGTCTTTACGGACCGCCAGGTACGGGTAAATCAGCTTATGCATATCATTTGGCTAAAGAGCTTGATGTACCTTTAATAGTTAAAAAGGGTTCTGATATCTTAGGTAAGTATCTGGGAGATTCAGAGAAAAATTTAGCATATGCATTTGAGGAAGCAAAATCTAAATCTGGCGTGCTACTTATTGATGAGGTTGATGGCCTATTGGCAGATCGTAGCGGTGCTCAACGAAGTTGGGAAATTTCAATGGTTAATGAATTGCTCACCCAAATTGATTGCTTCAAAGGGATATTAGTTGTTACAACTAATTTTATTGAGCATTTAGATGCTGCTGCTATGAGAAGATTTGACTTGAAAGTTGGTTTTGATTATTTAAAGGCTGATCAAGCAATAAAGTTGTGGGATAAGTGTTCCGAGGAGTTTTCGTTAAGCAATGAAAATTTTGATGTCTCTAAATTGGCTGAATTAAAAATGTTAACGCCTGGTGATTTTTCTAATATTGTGAGGCAATCTAAATTTTTGCCAATTAGAGATTCGATTGATTTATATAGTCGACTAAAAAAGGAAATTTCACATAAAAATAATTCAAAAAATATCCAAAAAATTGGTTTTTTAGCAAATGTACATGGCTGATACATAAGGAGGGGGCTTGAGCAGGGAATCACTACACATTTCACTACACACCGATATTTGAAGCTTGCAGACCCCCTGTTTATGGAGTTCAGCCCTGGTTGTCTGTTCTCATAATCCTTTGGTCCGCGGTTCAAGTCCGCGAGGGCCCACCAGTAGTGCAAAAGCCACCCAGTATTCTGTGGTGGCTTTTTTTAATCAAGTAAGTTATTCCTATTCCTTGTATAGTCTATCGAT
>JACCDI012162332.1_pt1 | contig 24316 bp, 13 predicted proteins | sample 7442791 | NCBI WGS metagenome assembly JACCDI01 (sample SAMN15323434, study PRJNA562643) | freshwater metagenome | isolation source: river surface water | place: USA:Blue River Watershed | collected 2017-08-15
ACTAAATCAATCATCTCTTGGCAATTATCTTGCAAATTTTTCATTACAGGAAGCTTCATAGGCTTGCCATCAGGCCCATTTGGCAACTTTGTATTGGGTGGTAACTTCAGAGGGCCGCCAATCACATGATGTGAACGCCAATGCATTCCCATGTCCTCAATCAATGCCTTAAACTCCTTTGGCTTTTTCCCATAAATGCCTGGCTGTCTACTAAAAGCAGATTCAATATTTTTATACCCGGCAGCAGCTACTTTTTGCAAAGCACCAACTGCATCATTATCCATGTCATTAAAAAGTGTGAACAACTGAATACCAGGTGCAGGTAATTTTACTTTAGCTGAAAAATTATTTGCCCAACTTGAATTACTTAACAATGCCCCTCCTACTGAAAGTGCAGCGGCTTGCTGTAGAAATTTTCTTCTTGAATTCATAACTAAATTTTTAAATGAGACAAGGCAATCATTGCGTTGTTATGACACAATATAAAAAAATTAATGCAGTTTATCAAAATATTTATACCTTTAAAATGATAAATTATTATCATAAATTCATATGATAATAACTATTCTTATCATTAGATAATAACTATTCTTCACATCAGACAACAACTATTCTTAACATCAGCCGCTAACGCGGCTTCTTCCATAAATCATGACGAAAAAAGTTCAAATTCCTGCTATCAATAAATTGTTATTAGAAAAAGGGGATAAAATATATCAACCCGGCATTTCAGTTGACTGTGCCATTTTTGCATTTCACGAAAATATACTTAAAGTACTGTTGCTAAAAGTAGCACATATAAATAAATGGGCGCTTCCTGGTGGTTTTATAAAAAAAAATGAGGCCATTGAAAACGCTGCTTATAGAGTATTACAAGAAAGAACAGGTGTAGATAATATTTTTTTGCAGCAGTTTAATGCGTTTGGCGATCCGAATCGATCGGATGCCTCCATTCATCAAAATAGATTACAAGAATACGGTATAAAATTATCAAAAGATAACTGGCTTTTACAGCGTTTCATTACCATTGGGTTTTATGCTTTGATTGATTTTACCGATATCAAATTAAAAGACTTCACTACCGATGAAAGCGCCGCATGGATAGATATTAATAAGCTTGACAATCTAATGATGGACCATGAATCCATTGTATTAAAAGCATTGGAAACACTTAGATCACAGCTAGCCTATTTGCCAATTGGCAGAAATCTTTTGCCGAAAAAATTCACCATGCCTGAATTGCAAAAGCTATATGAAACCATTTTAGATCGCAAATTAGACCGCCGTAATTTTCAACGAAAAATGATTGGCTTTGGTATTTTAAATAAATTAAGTGAAACCAGAAAAGGCGGTGCACACAAAGCCCCCTTCCTGTACTCATTTAATGATAAGAAATATCAAAAAGCACTGAAAGAGGGACTGTATGGTTCTTGGTAAACTAGTTTGTATTAAAATATATATGATATTTATTTAACCCAGTTTATTTTTACTGTTTTTACATCTTTTGAGCTTGATCCAACCATAATTTCAAAATCACCTGCCTCCCAATCAAATTTCAAATTTGAATTATAGAATTTTAAAAGCTCAGGCGTTATTTCAAAACTTACATTTTTACTTTCACCTGCTGCTAATTCAATTTTATTAAAGCCTTTTAACTCTTGTACAGGTCTCGTAATACTTCCTACTAAGTCACGAATATATAATTGAACCACTTCCTTTCCAGAAACCGCACCTGTATTTTTTACATTTACACTCACTGTTAGTTTTTGATTTCCTTTTAAAGTGTTTGACGAAACTTTTATATCACCATATTCAAACTTAGTATAACTTAATCCATAACCAAATGGATATAATGGTTCATTCTCTATATCAATATAATTTGATTGAAATTTAGCAAACCACTTTCCAGTTAATGGACGACCTGTGTTTTTGTGATTATAATAAACTGGTATTTGACCAACATTTCGAGGGAAGCTCATACTTAATTTACCTGATGGATTTACTTTACCTAACAAAGCGTCTGCAATAGCATCGCCAGCTTCGGATCCTGCAAACCAAACATCTAAAATAGCTGGCACATTTTCTTTTTCCCAATTTAAGGTCAATGGACGGCCATTAAATAAAACTAAAGCAACTGGCTTACCTGTCGCTACTAATGCTTTTAATAAGCGTTTTTGCGCTTCTGGAATATCAATATTTGACTTAGAGGCACTCTCTCCACTACTCTCTGCACCTTCTCCAATAGCGGCAACAATTACATCCGCATTCGCACTTACAGCTAATGCTTCTTTAATCATTTCATCGGCACTGCGATTATCTCTTGTAATATCTTTACCAAACATGGTTTGACGATTTTGTAATTCAGCATCGTCCTCTAAATTGGAACCTTTAGCATATAACACTTTCCCATTTGAACCAACCGCATCAGTTAATCCTTTTAATAAACTTACTGATTTAGCATTGTCTGCACCTACACTCCAAGTACCGGTCATGTTTTCTTTAGCATCAGCCAATGGACCTACCAACGCAATCGTTTTACCCGCAGCTATTGGTAATACATTTTGATTTTTCAATAATACAAAACTTTGAGAAGCAATTTTTCTTGCTTCAGCTCTATTCGCTGCTGTAAAAACTTCTGTAGCAGATCGTTGCTCATTACAATATCTATATGGATCATCAAATAACCCTAAATCATATTTTGCTAATAAAATTCTTTCGCATGCTTTATTAATTTGCGCCAAAGTCACTTTTCCTTCTTCCATTGACTTTTTTAATGTTGTCAAAAAGCCCTCTCCCACCATATCCATATCAACACCCGCATTTAATGAAAGTGCATTCACCGTTTGAAAATCACCCATTCCGTGATTCACCATTTCAGGAATTCCTGTGTAATCTGAAACTACAAAGCCATTAAACTTCCATTGCTTTCTTAACACATCGTCCACCAACCATTTGTTGCCAGAAGCAGGTACACCGTCAATTTCATTGAACGAAACCATCACCGACGAAACGCCCGCTTCAACCGCGGCTTTATATGGAGGGAAATATTCGTTATACATACGCACTCTACTCATATCAGTGGTGTTGTAATCCCTGCCACCTTCGGCAGCACCATACAAAGCATAATGTTTAACGCATGATAAAATAGTATTCGGAACACTTAAATCATCGCCTTGATATCCATGCACCATTGCTTTTGCGATAGCTGAACTTAAAAAAGCATCTTCTCCATTTCCCTCTGAAATTCTACCCCATCTTGGGTCACGAGTCAAATCAACCATGGGTGAAAAAGTCCATTGTATACCGTCGGCACTTGCTTCACTAGCTGCTATTTGTGCCGAACGTTCCACTAAGGACATATCCCAAGTAGCAGACATACCCAATGGAATGGGAAAAGTAGTTTTATAACCATGAATCACGTCCATACCAAATAACAAGGGTATATGTAGTCTAGTATTATTAACAGCAAACTCTTGTAGTTCTTTAATTTTTTTTACAGAACGGATATTAAATACACCACCCACTTTACCTTCTTTCACTTTTTGTGCGATATCCGAGCTACTTACTGCACCTGTCACAAAATCGCTTGAAGCAGGTAAATTTAGTTGCCCTAACTTTTCTTCTAAAGTCATTTTAGCTAACAAGTTATTTACAAATTGATGCTTTTTTACATCCTTACTTGTTTGACTAAAAGTAACTGTACTTATCAATAACGATACACATAACAAAAGATTCTTTTTCATATACCCATTTTTATTTTTCATTAAGTTTATTTATGCTCTTTTTACATTTTCATTTTTTACCAAACAATCGTTGCTGCTGACTTAGTAGGCATTTCAAAAATTACTTGTTTGCTCCCTTCTTGTAATTTAATGGTTTGCCTATCACCAGTATTCACAACTAAATTAGCTTTTTTACCATTCGGAAGTATGAAACCAGTGGTTTTTATACTTTCCAAATTCGAATTGGAAGCTACCCTTTGCGCGCCTACTGGAATATATTTTGAAGCCTGTCCAATAATATAATAACTCACATTTCTTGATACAGCATCATCTTGTATAGTAAATGCACCCTTACATTCAGTGCAACCTCCTGGTGTATGTGGATTATATTTAGCATCAGCAGCTAAATTCCACTCAATAACGGCCGATGACCAATTGTTAATAGTCCCAACAATAATATGTTCTAAATGCCACATTAAATCACCACCAAATTCACCCTTAGCACCCGTCCACTGTTCGGTGAAATATATTTTTTTATCAGGATGTGCATTATGTACTTCAGACAAAGCAAACTCATTACCAAGGTATAAATGAAATGCTGTTCCAGTAGCGAATGATTTTGCTTTAGAATCATTTAAAACTGATATAGGATAATTAGGATGGTCCGCATTATGATCAAAAATAATTACTTGGGTATTGATATTTGAAGCTTTGAATTGAGGCCCAATATAATTTGCCAAAAAATCCGTTTGCTCCTGTGCATCCATTAATAAACTTGGATTATTCCCTCCATGTTCTGGTTCATTCTGCAAAGTAATTGACTTAATATTTATTCCATGCTTTTGCATGGCATTTATATATTTAATAAAATAGTTAGCGTAAGTAGCATAATATTTTTTTAATAAATGTCCTCCCATGCTTATGCCATTTGTTTTCATCCAAGTTGGAGGCGACCATGGTGATGCCATGATTTGTAAAGCAGGATTAATTGCTAATGCTTTTTTAAGTATAGGAATTAAATGAACGGTATCTTCACTTAAACTAAATTTCAACAATAAGGAATCGGTCTCACCTTTTTTTAAATCGTCATAACTAAATACATGCGCATCTAAATCGGATGCGCCAATACTTATTCGAATATAACTTACTCCCAAAGCATTTTTACCTTTCCCAAATATCTCATTAAGTAGCTCGGTTTTTTGGGGTTCTGGCAATTGGTCAATTAATGCAGCTGATCCGCCTGTCAATGCAAATCCAAAACCTTCAATAGTTTGAAAACGCTTGCTAGCATCCATTTCAATGGTTGCAACATTAGCATCGTTAGCTGACAAAGCTGTTGCAGTTAATATTGTTTCTTTAAACTTTTCCAACCCATTAGCCGTTGTTGTATACTGAAAAGCTTGTGCATGAAGGAAATTAGTATTCAAAGCATTTATCATTACAAATAAACAGCTAACTAGTATGATTATTTTATTTTTCATGGTATTGCTTTAAAGCTTAGTAAGAAATGGAATTTAAACTCATTTCAATAATTTGTTTTCATTGAGTGCATTCAAAATATAGATTATAAATCTCCTTTCTTAAGCGCTTCTACTGCATAATTTGCTGCCCTTGCTGTGATGGCCATAAATGTTAAAGAAGGATTTTGGGTACCTGTACTCACCATACATGCTCCATCGGTAACAAATACATTTTTACAATGATGCATTTGATTATGCTCGTTTAACAATGATGTCAATGGATCCTTACCCATACGAACCCCACCTACTTCATGTATATCTAATCCTGGGGCTTGCTTAGTGTCAGTCACCACGATATTTTTACAGCCCGCCGCTGTTAACATTTCAGAACCCTGTTCAAGAAAATCTTTTAATAATTTTTCATCATTATCATCGTAACCAATGGATGTTATTAATTGAGGTATTCCCCATTCATCTTTTTTATCGGTACTTAATCTTACATGATTAGATGCTTTAGGAATAGTCTCTCCTTGCATCATCATTGATACATACCAACCACTTGGTTCACTTATTGCTTCCTTATATGCACTTCCTATTCCACTTGTTTCCTCGCCTCCTGCATTACCTCTACCTGCACCAAAAAAGGTCATATACCCCCTTTGAAAATCCATTTCTTGTTTGTGTACATTCCTAAAATTAGGCATCATGGGTTGTGTAGGGCGACGTCCATAATAATAGGAATCCAATGGACCATCAATACTTGCTGATAAATTTCCTCGGTAATTATGAAAAGCAATATACTTGCCTAATAGCCCGTTATCATTTCCTAAACCATTTGGGAAACGTTTAGACGTTGAGTTTAATAAAATTAAATTAGTATTTAAAGTAGCCGCATTTACAAAAATTATTTTAGCATAATACTCAGTTGCCTTTTTAGTAACCGCATCAATTACACGAACACCTGATGCCTTTTGTGTTGCTTCATCATAAATGATGGAATGAACAACTGAATTTGTTTGTAATGTTAAATTTCCTGTTTTTTGAGCCCACGGAATGGTTGATGAATTGGAACTAAAGTAGCCTCCAAAAGGGCATCCTCTTTCACACATACTTCTCGATTGACATTGATTTCGTCCTTGTTCAATGTGAATGGGAGCAGGCTTTGTCAGATGTGCACATCGCCCCTGCACTACATTCCGATCAGTGAATTTTCCCATGATACTTTTTTGCATTTGCCTTTCCACATCATTCATTTCCCAGGCTGGTAAAAAATGGCTGTCAGGAAGTGTATCCAATTTATCATAATTACCACTAATGCCAGCAAAAATTTCTACGTGTGTATACCATGGTGCTAACTCATCATAAGTAATTGGCCAATTCCCAAATCCATCGCGCGCTGGGCCCTCAAAATCATATTTACTCCATCGTTGAGTTTGTCTAGCCCACAATAATGACTTTCCGCCAACCTGATATCCTCTAATCCAATCGTATGGTTTTTCTTGTATGTATGGATGTTCTTTATCTTTTACAAAAAAATGATCAGTGGTTTCATCATAAGCATAACACCTATTTAAAACTGGATTTTCTTTAATCATGGAAAGTGTTTTTTCCTTTCGATGAGGAAACTCCCATGGTTGTTTTGTGGCAGTTGGATAATCTTTTAAATGCACAACGTCTCGTCCTCGTTCAAGCACTAAAGTTTTAAGTCCTTTTTCACATAATTCTTTTGCTGCCCATCCGCCACTTATACCCGAGCCAATAACAATGGCATCATAGCTGTTGTTTTTATTAGACATAGCAATCGTTTTTATAAATCGTTAATAAAGAAACCTACTTATTATCCAACACTTTTTTGACCACCAATCCCCCTACCTGCTTACCCATATCTGATCCTACATTTACACTGATCGTATAATGAATACCACCATAAACTCTGCTCATTGAACACTCTTCAGCTGCTGCACTAAGTGAAGTAAATTTTCGTTTTAATCCAATGTATTTATAATCACTTGAATCCTCGAAAGCCAAATTGTCGCGATATAATTTTGTTAATACCGTTGCAGCAGAAGCTGTAATCGTACTATGGCCACTCGTGTATTCAGGGAAAGGAGGTGTTTGCAATAAGGGCATCCAATCCTTATCTAATATGTCTTTAATAACAGTTACTGGTCGTACATAGGAACTACGGTATTTTTCATCCCAACAAGAAATAAATCCATCATATAAAGCAATTGATGTTAAAGCAAATGTTTGTGCTGCTTTTACAACATCCGCTTTTTCTTGTTTAATAATTTGTGCAGCAATACCCATCCAATGTCCACCTGGTGTAATTTTTTTATTACCAAAAGTCATATGCCCTGCATGTTCAATTACAAATGGATTATCATCCCAATATTTAGCAATCAATTTTTGCTCTTCCGTTAAATTTTTATTGATATCATAAACCTCCTTAACTAAATTATGAAAGGTTGAACCAGGCTTTGTATCATATTTTGGAGGACGCGCTGGTGCAAATTGGGAAGCCGAATCCAACACCATTGGCTTCATGGTATTCCAACACCACTCAACACCATCTAAATAATCGGGAGGAGTTGGACGCCATTCACCAGGCACATTGCTGCCTAAATATTTTTTCTTTCCTCTTGAAATAAAATATCCGTCGTTTTTAGCACGCTTTAATACAACAGCTGCTATAGTATCACCGAAAGCCAAAGAAGCCTTGTAAGTTGCCTCATCTAAATTTGCTTTATAATTTTCATGAACTGATTTTTCATAAGCATTAAGCGAGTCAACACTAAACACTTTTACGTTACGTGCCACTTTAAAAAATGCTGCTGTTGCTGCTAATGCGTAATCATATTTTTTATCAGCATCCGGCAAAGGCATTTTATCAAACCCATAAAGTTTATCAGCTATTGAAGGAGCATTGTTAAGGTGCCTTATTGCTTCATAGGCTGCTATTGATGAATATACATAAATCCTACTAGCAACAGGTGGCGTAAAAACATCGTAAATAATAATTTGCGTGAGCTGGTCCTCATTATTTATTAAAAGGTCCACCGCATCTATTTTCTTAGCTGTTGGCTTGGCACATCCAAACAAAATCATAGATCCTAGTATAAAAATACTAACCCAACTATATTTTTTCTTCATAAAGCACACTTTTAAAAATTACTATATTACTCTCTTATTCCCTTTATTATCAATAATCGTAATTGATTTTATTTTATCATTTTTTAAAATAGAACGGCCAGACTGTGAAAGAAAAGATTGACCAAAATAAAATTCCTCTTTTCTCGTTTGTCCATTCACTTTGGTAATGACTGCACTCACTTCGTTTGGCATTATTTTAATGGAAGTGGATGGTCGCTTTGATTTATAAATTTTTAATGGTCCTCTATTTTGTGAGGCCGCCATTAAATAATCCCCATTTACATTCGTTAATTTGACAAGTGCCTTACCATTACCTGGTAAAAATAATCCACTCTCTACAATAGATTGAGGTACAAAACTACCTTTGCCATCGCCCAACATAATCAATCCATTTAAAGCATCATATCTTCCCACTGAAACTTCGGTGCCAAAATCATTTCCGTTTACAGCAATATCTAAATTACCATCCACATCAAAATCGTCAACCTGCATTCCATTTAATGTTGACACTTGTGCAGCCATTGGAAGTGCTGATAGTTTAAACTTACCATCCCCCATATTTTGTAAATAAGAAGATTTGAAATAATTAGCTTTTAACTGTTGCGCATCCTTCATTTGTTCAGGGGTAAATAATTGATCCAATGTAGCCTGGGCAAATGTTTTAAAATTTTGATATTTCCCACGCATACTAATCATTTGTTTAACAACATCCTCCCTTGTTTGAGCTGGATATAGTTTTTTTACAGTATCCGTATGACTCGTTGGCAAATAAAGGCCTGGAAACGCGTCATAACTTCCATTATTATCAAAATCCTTAGCATACATCATTACAGGATAATTATCCGAAGCTTTATAATATGAATTATCACCGACATTCCCAACCACATAATCAATATCACCATCATTATCAAAATCGCCAGCAACAATACTATTCCACCATCCAACTTGTTTATTAATTCCTGAACTAGCTGTTACATTTTTAAATACGCCTTTATCATTCTTTAAAAATGTAATTGGCATCCACTCTCCCGTTAAAATTAAATCAAACCAGCCATCGTTATCAAAGTCGGTAAATAGTGCATCACATACCAATCCTATTTTATTTAAATCTTTGGCTACCTGTGAACTTACATCCGTAAACTTAACCATACCAGCCTTGCTATCATTGCGGTAAATAAAACTTGATACCGGCTTAGGATAAGCAGAAGGGTCTACACGTCCACCAATAAATAAATCAAGATCCCCGTCTTTATCATAATCAGCTGATTTAATACAAAGCTTACTTGTTTTATTGGCTGGAAGCGCATTTTCTTGCACCGCAAAATTACCTTTCCCATCATTTAAATATAATTTATCCAAATAGGCATCCGAACCTGCTGGTTGCTCATAGCCTCCACTTGTAATGATTAAATCTAAGTCCTTATCCCCATCCACATCCATCAACAATAACCCTTCATCCATATTGGATTTCAATTGGGCAGTTGCTTTTACTAATAAATCCTTTTGCACAAAACTGCCATTGGTTTGTTGTAATAAAATTTGCGCACTATTATTTACCGATCCACCCAATATCATATCTTCTAATCCATTCCCATCTATATCTCCTACAGCAATCCCAGGTGCATATTCTGAAAACTTATGTGGTATTAATTTTTGTGTATTAAAATCGATAAAGTCATTTTGTGTATGTATATATTTTACGCCTAATGAAGCAGTAATTTCAGTAAACAAAGTATTGGAAGCAAATTGAGCATTTGTATTACTATTTGCGCTAACTACTTCGTTTGCATGTCTCGCATTGTTTATAGCTAAGGTTAAGGTTTGGTCAGCTTTAATTTGCTTTACAACCTGTCTTTGTCCGGAAGGCCAAATAATAAGTGCTGAATCTACTTTATCAATTTCTCCTAATCCAAAATGAATTACATTTTGTGATGTTGAAAGATATCCCCTAAATGGACTTTGCTCGGCAACTTGTTTTTTACCTCGATCATAGTAAATGGTAATTTCGGCTCCAATACCTGTTAAATTTTGCACATCCCCTTTTAATGCAAATCTTATATAATGGCTTACATCGGGTTGAATTTGGCGTTGCTTGTTTTCATAAATACTTGCTTTGTCATTAATATTATTGATTACTAAATCCAAATCACCATCATTATCTAAGTCAGCATATACAGCTCCATTTGAAAAATTGGGTGTTTCAAAACCCCATTGCATTGATTTATCTTCAAAGGATAAATCTCCTTTATGTTGAAAAATATAATTATCAATTTTCACCTCAGGTATTTCAACTAATAATTGAGACTTGGTAACAAAACTATAGGCTTTGTTACGGTACATAATAAAATCATGGTCGGTCACATCCTTAGGAAAACCATTTGTTACAAATAAATCCCTTTTGCCATCATTGTCAAAATCTGCTAACAAAGGTGTCCAACTCCAATCGGTTTCAGCAATTCCTGACAAGTACGCTACTTCACTAAAAATGGGAGCACCAATACTATCATTTTGATTGACCCTAGGGCCTTGGTTTATTTGCAAAGTATTGCGCACATATTGATAATTGTACCCGTACAAATCATTGTTCTGAAAGGTTTGATAACTGTTGGGATTCATCATCATTTTTTTACGATAATTATCCCTAGGATTCATATCCAAGGTAATAAAATCCATGAGCCCATCATTATTCACGTCAGCGACATCTGTTCCCATAGAATTCACAGAACTATGTTTAAAATAATCATTTAAATGATCAGTAAAAGTACCGTTATGATTATTGATGTATAAGTAATCATTAGGCAAATAGTCATTGGTGATATACATATCCTTCCATCCATCTTTATTAATATCTGTCACCACCGCACTATGTCCATAGCCTTCTTTAATAAGTCCCGCTTTTGCAGTCACGTCGACAAAAACTGGATGTTTTAAATTTTCATCCCAATTATTTTGAAACAATTTAGAACTACTATACATTTCCGGCAATTGAGATTTAGGATGATAAATATTGGGAGCACGAGGATCTTTTATTTCATTAACCAATAAGAACATATCCAAGTCTCCGTCATTATCATAATCGAAGAAATTTGCCATGGTTGAAAATGAAGTATCTGCTAATCCATATTCAATAGCCATATTTTTAAAATGTGGAACCCCTTTGTTATCATTACCTTGATTTATGTATAAAATGTTTTTTCGCAAATTGGAATCCACTCCTAAAGTAGCACATACATAAATATCCAACTTTCCATCATTGTTAATGTCCACTACACTTGCACCTCTACTCCACTTCCCTTCACCTTCCACACCAGCATTAGAGGTAATGTCTTCAAATTGTAACGCTCCTTTGTTTAGGTATAATTTATTAGAAACTCTATTGCCTGTAAAGTAAATGTCATCAAGACTGTCACCATTAAAATCACCAATGCCCACACCGCCTCCATTATAAATATTAGAAATGTCCAATACATTTAAAGAATCAGACTCTTTAATCTCATTGTTAAATTCAATCCCAGTAGCCGATGCTTCTAGTTTTGTGAATAAAGATTTTTTTGAATTACAAGCAGAAAAAAATGTAACAAAAAGAACAGTAAAAGGAACTAAAAATCGCATAATAATAGTTTAAAACAGAGGGAAAAATGCTGTTTTAAAGGTACCAAAAATAGAGGAATTTATTTCTTAAAATACTTTATAAAAAAGGGCCCGAAATCTCGGGCCCAAAATCATCATGGGTTTTATAAAGTATTTTATATTTTCTTAAAATACTTTATAAAAAAAGGGCCCCGATTACTCGGAGCCCTTTTAAAATGTATTGAAAATTTATTTCAATTAATAACCTGGGTTTTGAGTTAAAACCGATTTTCCATCTTTCACAGATTTGTCAATTTGTGTTTGAGGAATAGGTAAATACTCAGACTTTCCAGCTTTATAAGTTGAACCTTTAATTTGTCCATAACCTAATTCAGCTTCTTTAACAGCATAAGTATTTAACTCAACTACACCTTGTCCCCAACGAGTAAGGTCAGAGAAACGGTGTCCTTCCATAGCTAATTCTAATCTGCGCTCGAAACGAACCGCTTTTCTTGCAACAGCAGCATCAGTCCAAGCTGCAGTGTAAGTTTTGATTTGATAGTTAGCTGGAGATACTAAACCTGCATTGTTAGCTGGTCCTACAAATCCAGCAGGATTTGAAGCACGTGCACGAACAAGGTTAACATATTCTCTAGCTTTCTCTAAACCACCTGTTTCAACCTCAGCTTCTGCAGCTAATAAAAGCACATCAGCAAAACGAATTAAAGGATAGTTATTAGCAGTGAAACCATTAGTCCAAGAAGAATTATCGGTAAAAATACCAATTTGAGCTTTTCTAAATAAGTGCTTTAATGGCTCATATGGACCAGCAGTACCTTGGTCTCTTACCCAGTTAGAACCTGGCATAATTCCCCAATCTAAGTAAGGAATACCACGACGGCCAATTGTCCAGTCGATACGAGGATCTAATGGAGTTGTGCTATCTGGAGTGTATGGCTGATCAGAATTAATACCTTGGTCAGTTTTTAATGGGTTTGTGAAAAACTCATCATTTAACATTGGTAAACCGTTAGCATCTACTTTGTAAATATTTGCTAAAGTGAATGAAGGTTGGAAGAATCCGCAACATCCTGTTTGACCACCATAAGGGAAGTTTAAGGCGTCACCTGCGTTTGCATTAGCAGCACCGGTACCGTCATTAACAGTCATTTGAACAGAGAATACATGCTCAGAACCATTCTTTTTTGCTGGATCAAATACATCACCAAATTTTGGTAATAAAGCGTATTTAACACCGTTGTTTGTAACACCACTTGCTATTACAGTAGTGAAAATAGCTTTAGCTTCAGTGAATTTCTTTTGGAACATATATATTTTACCTAAATAAGCACCAGCAGCCCACTTATTTGCACGACCAACACCTGTTGAACTTGTTGCAGGTAAATTAGCATATGCATAAGCCATGTCAGCTTCGATTTTAGCTAATGCAGCAGCTACTCCAGCGTTTGGTACTAAAAAGTTACCAGCAGCATAAGAGATAGTCTCATCGATGTAAGGAATATTTCCGAAGAACTTCGCTAAATCGAAATGGTAGTGTGCACGTAAAAATCTTGCTTCAGCAGTAATACGAGTAATGTCAGCTGCAGAAATATCTTTAGCTTTTTTCATTACTCTTAAAGTTTCGTTTGCACGTTGTACACCATCGAAACGTTGTTGCCACAATTGGTCTAAGTATGCGTTAGACGCAGTAGCATTCCATTGTTCGATTGGAGTGATTAAGTTTTGGTCACCTGGATCTGATCCTTTGTGAGCGTCACCACCCGCAACAGAACCGTACACCCAGTTACTTGAAGAAGTTGCCCAAGGACCATTGCTGGTACCTGCAGAGCTACCTTGTCCGTCTAACAAGGAATAAGCACCTACTAAAAGGGCTTCAACACCTATTTTATTAGCTAACACATCCTGGCTTAAAGCACCAGCTGCGGGAACCTCTAGGTATGATTTATCACAAGCATATAAAATAACCAGGAAGGATAGAACCACTGGCATTATATGTTTTAAGTTATATTTTTTCATAATGTGATTAATTTATTTATTTAATTAAATTAAAAATTAAGGGTTATACCTACGTTGTATGTTTTCATCGGAGGATAGTTACCTTGATCAACACCAAAACTAGATGTACTACCTGCAACTTCAGGATCTAAACCAGAATAGTTTGTGATAGTAAACAAGTTAGCACCTTGAACAAAAATACGCGCTTTGTTGATGCCATATTTGTTTAATGTAGCTGGATCGATTGTGTAACCAATACTTAATTGTTTAACTCTCAAGTAAGAACCATCTTCAACGTACCAGTTGTTAATTACACCATTTGTACTGAAGTATGAGTTATTTTCAACAATAGGCCATTTTGTATTAGTTCTTGTTGGTAACCAAGATTCAGTTAACAATGGAATACTCTTAGAATTTTGGAATGCAGGAAGGAAATCTTGGAAATAACGAGTTTCGTTTAAAATTTCATTTCCGAATGAACCATACAGATTTGTTGATAAATCAAAACGCTTATAAGTTACGTTTAAGTTAACACCTAAAGTAAAGTCAGGGTTTGGATTACCAAAGAAAGTTCTGTCCTGATCATTGATTACGCCATTTTTATCAATATCCTCATATTTGAAACGACCTGGTGCAGCATCAACCATTTTAGCATAAGAAGCTACATCAGCAGCAGATTGGAAGATACCAGCAATTTTGTAACCAAAGAAAGAACTTACTGGCTGACCAATTGCGTTTCTAACTTGTGGTCCTGAACTGTGCGTGTATGCAGTTTCAAAGAAACCAGCAGAACCAGGAATATTAACGATTACGTTCTTATAAGCACCAAAGTTAGCACCTACAGTATAGCTTAAATCGTTATTTACTTTACCACGGTAGTTTAAACTTAAGTCAATACCAGTGTTTTGCATATCACCGATGTTAATCAATGGTAATGAAGAACCTACACCCACAACAGCAGGCGCTTGGTCTTGGAATAATAAACCTTCAATTGTTTTTTTATACCAATCAAAGCTGATGTCTAACTTATTGTTTAAAACAGTCGCATCAAAACCAAAGTCTAATGTTTTACTCTTCTCCCATCCGGTATTTAAGTTACCTAAGTTAGTTGCATAAAAGCCCATAACTGTTGTATTAGAAGTACCGAAAAAGTCATAGTAAGAAGATCCACCACCTCCACCATAAAGTGTGTATTGGTTTAATGCACCTACGTTAGCGATAGAACCTTGAAGACCATAGCTACCACGTAATTTTAAGGTATTTACGAACTTAACGTTCTTAAAGAAATCTTCTTGAGAAATTACCCAAGCACCAGATGCTGACCAGAAATTACCAAATTTAGTGTTTGGTCCAAATACTGAACTACCATCACGACGACCATTTAAACCTACGAGATATTTATCTTTGTAAGCATAGTCTACTTTAGCTAAAATTGAATTAGTAGTTATTTTGTATAAGTTAGAATAGTTGTTTTGTCCAATTGGAGAACCAGTATTTAAACTTAAGAAGTTAATATCATCAGAGAAGTAGTTAACTCTTGAACCACCCACTTGACGACCTTGTACTTTTAATGCTTCATAACCAGCCATTACCTTAAGGCTATGGTTTTGTTTGAATACATTAGCATAACTTAAAGTATTTGTGAAGTTCCAGTTATTGTTATAACCACCATATTCGCCGTATCCGTTAGAAGCTGGATTTTCAGCATTCTCATATCCACGGTAGTTATGGTAGAACCCATAATAATTGTCAAGGTTTCCTCCAAATACTGTTTTTGCTGTAAAGTTTTTCGCGATATCAATTTCAGCGAACACATTACCTTGCACTTGCCAGTTATGATTTACGTTGTCTTTTGAACGAATTTGGTTTGCAACTGGATTAGATGAGTTACCTAAGTTGCTACCAGCAGTACCTCCAAATCCTCCACCTGCATCATATACAGGAATGATTGGTTGTTGCCATGCCGTGTTGTTTACCGCATTACCACGTTGGTTATTACCAATTCTTGGATTAGACTTGTAAAACAATTGTAAATTTTCACCTATACGGATATTGTCTTTAATATTCCAAGTAGTGTTAGCTCTTACTGAGTAACGCTTCAAGTATGTATTTAATAAAACACCTTTTTGATCAAAATAGTTAACTGAGAATAAATATGAAGATTTATCAAGAGAACCAGAAGCAGTAACTGAATGACTTGTCATAGGAGCTGGGTCAAACAATTCATCCCACCAATCAGTTCCTTTTTTGTTTGCAGGAACGATTAAGAAGATATCTCCTTTAGAATAGTCATTATTATATAAAGATAAATCAACTGCACCGTTGTAACCAGAGCGTGCACCGTATCTGATGTAGTTAGGTAATACAGGTGTTTTACCAGTACCATATTGACCAGATGAAACGTTACCGTTTGCGTCAACTTGACCTGAGTTCTTAGCAGCTAAGAAAGCTAACTCAGCCATTCCTTGAGGATCTAACTTATTCCAAACGTTTCCAGTTCTTGGTACTTGAATACCAGTGTAAGAATCATATGTAATAGTTGGCTTTCCTTTACCTCTTTTAGTAGTTACAATGATTACACCCGCAGATCCACGCGCACCATAAATAGCTGCTTGACCATCTTTCAATACTTGGATTGATTCGATATCGTTCGCAGATAAATCACGGAAAGAACCTAAATCACCAGGTGAAGATTGAACTCCATCCACAATTACAAGAGGAGTTGCGTTACCGAATGATGTGATACCACGAATGAACACGTTACTTCCTTCACCCGGGCTACCAGAACCAATGATGGTAACACCAGCGGCTTGACCTTGTAACATTTGTTCAGCTGTACCTGATGGAACGGCTTTCATGTCTTTTACACTTACTACTGATACAGAACCAGTAATTTCTTTTCTTTTCTGAGAGCTATAACCTGTTACCACAATTTCATTCAATTGTGATGATTCTTCGGTAAGTGTTACTCTAACAGTGTTTTGAGAAGCAGAAACTGTAACAGAATTTGATGCAAAGCCAACTGACTTTACAGAAAGTGTAACAGATCCATTTGCATTTACAGAAAATGATCCGTCTTCGCTTGAAATAGCAGAAACTTTAGAACCATTAACTGAAATAGTAGCACCAGCAACGGCTTTACCGTCAGTCGCTGAAACTACTTGTCCTTTGATGGTTCTTGATTGCGCATTGGCAATAAGACCCAATAACAACAAAGGAACCGTAATTAAACGTAGGAATTTTCGCATAGTGTTCGGGTTTGATTTTAAAATATTAATACAATCGTACATCAATAATATAACAGTTTCTTAACATTCGCAAACGTTTACGTTATTTTTTTTTTACGGCGAATTAAATGGGTATAAATAGTATATAAACCATTAATTAATGTGTAAAATTTACACATATATAGACTGAGATTTTAGGTCTAAAATGATCTTTTTATGAATAAATATCATTGATTTACGGCAATTGTTTAATAAAAAAACTAACCTTTAAATTAAGTTAAGCATCCATTATGAAAGGGATAAAAAATCAGTGGTCATTTTATAGTTTGGGGGATCATGCTATTGTATTTTCATTAGCAGCGAAAATGGATGTGCAGATTTTGCAAAAAATTAAACATTTAACTGAATTTATTGCAGCCAAAAAAATGAGTGGCATGCTGGAATTAATCCCCTCCTATCATACCCTTACGTTGGTGTATGATATGACAAATTTTTTATCATCTACGCAAACGGCGAGTACGCAGTTATTGAATTTTTGCAACAACCTGATTGATGAATTTGAAAATTATTTAATAGCACAAAAAAATACACAATCAACTTTATACAAAGTTCCTGTTTGTTATGAAAAAATATTTGGAATAGATTTAGAAAACATAAGCAAAACAAATCAAATTTCTTGTGCAGAAATTATTCAAATACATACTGCCTTTGAATATGATGTTTACAGTATTGGATTTTTACCGGGATTTACCTACATGGGTGTAGTCAATGATAAAATTAAAATAAATAGACACGACAAGCCAAGGAATGAAGTATCGGCTGGAAGTATAGGTATAGCTGGACTACAAACAGGTATCTATCCATCAAATAGTCCAGGTGGTTGGCAAATTATTGGAAGAACTCCTTGGAAAATTTTTGATCCAAATCCAAATAAATTAGCAAAATTTAAAGTTGGTGATCGAGTGCAATTTTATGCTATAAGTAAACAAGAATTTGATTCCCTAAATGAATATAATTAATTGAATTGTCGATAAAAATTTTACATAAAGGAATTGCTGACTCCATCCAAGATAATGGACGATATGGTTACCAACATTTTGGAGTTCAACCTAACGGCTGCATGGACAATTTATCGGGGACATTAGCTAATTATATTTTACAAAATGATTTGAATACGCCTGTTATTGAATTGCATTTTCCATCCAGTAAAATTCAATTTTTAGGCGATTATATTATTTGTATTTCGGGAGCTAATTTTGTGCCAGTGCTAAATGAAAAAAGTATCCCATTTAACACACCCATTTTAGTACATAATAACGACGTACTTTCAATGTTACAGCCAATTGAAGGGAGCATTGCTTACATTGCTGTTAAAGGAACATTTAATGAACCTAATTGGTTAAATAGTCATGCATTTAATGCTAAACGCTTTAATACAAATGATATATTGAATTTTGTAACTCCGAACCATGACCATAAATTAACATTACAACAGTTAATGAAACAATTGGATGTTTCCCTTATTGAACAAGTTCAAAATAACCTTTTTACCAATAAAGAGCCCATCCGTTTTCTCCCTGGACCAGCATGGCAGGACTTAAATGAAAATTCATTACAGGACATTTTAAATAAATCATTTACCATTTCAGCACAACGAAATCGAATGGGTTATCATTTAAATGGGCCTAAACTTTCAACTTCAATTTCCAAAAGCTATTTATCAAGTGCAGTTACTAAAGGTACTTTACAGCTTCTTCCCAGTGGCGATATGATAGTTTTAATGGCCGATCATCAAACCATTGGAGGTTATGCAAATTTGGGTCAAATAATTTTGGTAGATTTACCAAGGTTTGCGCAAATGAAAAATGGTCAACCATTTAAATTTAAGCTAACCAATTTGGATACTGCACAAACATTATACCGAACAATGTATGCACCATTTAAGCATTGATATTAATTGTGATATGGGCGAAGGCATGGGAAATGAATCCTTTATCATGCCTTTTATAAGCAGTGCCAATATTGCTTGTGGTGGACATACAGGGAATGCCGATTCTATAAAAAGGACTATTGAAATAGCAATAAAACATAATGTTGCAATTGGTGCACATCCAAGTTATTACGATAAAGAAAATTTTGGCAGAGTGTCCCAATTTATATCGGTACTAGAATTAGCAGAACTCATTGCTGAACAATATTATTTGTTTGAGAAAATAGCCATCCAAATGGGCGTACCTATACATCATGTTAAACTACATGGTGCTTTATATAATGATTGCGCTAAAGACGCTTTACTGAGTAAAACATTTGTACAAACTATTCAAGCTATTGATCCTACATTAATTATTTATGGATTAAGTGGCAGCTATACTATACAAGAAGCCATTATGAATGGTCAACCATTTTATAGAGAAGCTTTTGCTGATAGATCCTATCAAAAAAATGGACAACTTACACCAAGGCATTTATCGCATGCAATGTTAGAACAGGAGGATCAAGTAATTCAACAAGTATTAAGTTTAACAAAGGAAAATAAAGTAGTTAGCTTACAAGGTGATGTTATTGATTTGAAAGTAGATACCATTTGTATTCATGGCGACGGACCTAACGCAATAGCATTTTCAGGAACCATATTTGAAGCCCTAAACAACCATCAAATTGAACTTAAAAAATACTAAAACTACTTCGACGCTTCCCTCTTTAACCGGAGTTAGTTTAGGCGCTGCATTTTTGATGGCTAACTCGTCCATTGGACCAGGTTTTCTTACACAAACTTCAGTTTACACTGAGCAATTAATAACAAGCTTTGGATTTGTAATTCTAATATCAATTTTACTTGACTTAGGAGCGCAAATAAATATTTGGCGATGCATTACATTAAGTGGCATGAGGGCGCAGGAAATTGCGAATGAACTGTTACCAGGTTTAGGAAATATACTATCAATTTTAGTAGTATTAGGAGGATTGGCATTTAATATTGGAAACATTGCAGGCTGTGGATTAGCGTTAAATATTTTAACCGGAATTTCATTTGCAAAAGGAGCCATGATAAGCGGTGTTATTGCGATACTTATTTTTTGGATTCAAGAAATCGGAAAAATGTTGGATGTGATTACAAAATATTTAGGTATCATTAAAATAGGTTTAACATTATTAATTGTCTATGCTGCAAACCCTCCTATTTTAGACGCAGTGCATCATACTTTTGTTCCTGAAAAAATATCCTTACTTGCTATTGTTACCATTGTAGGTGGAACGGTTGGAGGATACATAACATTTTCAGGAGCACACCGTTTAATTGATGCTGGCATAAGTGGTCCAAGTCAAATATCTTTTGTAACCAAAAGCGCTAGTCGTGGGATTATTATTTCTTCCATCATGCGGTATATATTATTTTTAGCTGCAGTGGGTGTTGTTACCAAGGGAATTCATTTAGATAAAAATAATCCTGCTGCAACCATTTTTGAATCAGCCGGTGGCAGATGGGGCCTATTTATTTTTGGTATTGTGTTATGGAGTGCCGCAATTTCATCTGTAATCGGTGCATCCTATACCTCATTTAGTTTTATAAAACATTTAAAACATAAAGTAATAAAGCAAGAAAGAATTATTATTAGTTGTTTTATTATTTTCACAACCCTATTATTTGTTTTGATAGGAAAACCTAAGGAATTGCTTTTATTAGCTGGACTATTGAATGGATTTATTTTACCATTTGCTTTAGCCATTATGCTTATTGCTAGTAGGAAAATAACAATACTAAAACAGTACACCTACCCTATATGGATACAATTAAGTGGGTGGTTAGTTGTCATACTCATGGGCACCATGAGTGTATTTGCAGTGATAGAACAACTAAGTGCTACGAAATAATTTGGGCAATTATTTATTATCACCACCAACATCCAACATGTCCATTTTATTTTCTTTTGGCTTAAATCCGAAGTTATACCTAATGGATAAACCCCAACGGCGTGTATCGTTTTCGCGATATCCCACAGCATTTTGCGTACCTTGATTAAGTTTAAAATTATTTTTATTCGTAAACAAAAAGTCGTTATAGCTTGCGGTGATGATTAATTTTTTCTTTAAAAATTGTCTGTTTATGGATGTATTTAAAGATCCAAAATCGGACAATTCATAAAATTGCTGTTGACCACTAAATCTCCAAAATCCATTTAGGGTCATGGTTGAGAGACCGTCTAATTTAAAGGATTGAAAAGTAAACAAAGTCCATGTTCCTTTATTAAATGAAATAGGTGTCCCTTCATAGAAACCATTATAATTATTTCGATTATACTGTGTTCCTAAAACCGCAAAGTATTTTTTTCCTGGAGGAATTACACCCAATATTCTAAAATAGGTTTCTCTACTTCTGCCTAAATTATCATAAGTACGATAGCTTACTTGTTTATTGGTGGGTGATTGATATACCACATTGGTGAATATATCCTTGGTTTCATTGATACCATAAGCAAATATCGGCTTATCGTCCACACTAATATTTGCTTCATAATTGGTAGTGAATTGCGGCCTTAAATTAGGATTACCTGCTTCATACAAATAAGGGTCTATATACCTTGCAAATGGATTTAAAAAATCATAAGATGGTCTACTAATTGTTTTTCTATAAACTAAAAAACCGCGCATCTCATACTCCATTATCTTAAATAACTTTCTACTTAAATATACATAAGGAAAAGGATCCGTTCTATTGACAGAAAAAGTGGTGTCCTTGGGAACCAATTGATGACCTTTCATGATTGTTTGTTCAAATCGGGTACCTACTTTTAAAACAACAGGTCCCCAGGTTTTTGAGGCTTGCAAATAAGCTGCATTTATTTGTTCATTATAATCAAAGCTATTGGTTCTAAACGGATCAGGGCTTGTTACATTCAAAACTGATTTTGTATAATTAGATCGATTTTTAAAAAATAAAGCTGAAGTCTTCAAACCCGTTTCTATAGTCAACCCTAACCACTTCTTTTTTACATCAGATTGAAAAGTGAAAAAAGTTCTATCATTTCCAAATTGCCCATCACCTCTCGATAAATTACTATTACTTAACAAAGTGTTATTATAGGTTTGATTTGTATTGCTGTTGGAATAATTAAAAGCAAAGTCATTTATCCATTCTCCACCAACAGTATCCAATTTATATTTTGCTCGAAGGGATTGATTGAAAAATTTATTAGTTGCATTATTATCAATCAATGAATACAATTCACTTAAATTTTTATTGATAGAAACCACTTTTAAGATAGAGGCATTTACCGTATTATTTTCCGATTTATTTTGACTTAACCGCCCATCGTAATTTAACTCCCATTTTTCACCAAAGTTTTTACCAAAACCATATCCAATATTCATTGCAGTATTGGGCGTAGTGGTTCTTGCATTTTGTTTCAACAATGTATCCAAAGTAACACTCCTATCCGATGTTGTAATCGAATAACTATTGTTGTTACTAACCTGCGCATTTACATAAGAACTTAGCTTATCATTATTGTTTGCTAAATTAAATCCAATAAACTGATTCCCATACAATCCTTGTGCAAAGCCACTATTCAAGGATCCATTTAAGCCTAATTTAATGCCCTTCATCAGCACAACATTCACTACACCACCACCACCTGAGGCATCATATTTTGCGGATGGTGTTCTGATTAATTCAATTTTTTGAATGGCATTGGGTGGTAAACTTTTTAAAAGAATGGCGATATCAGATGCACTCATTTTTAAATCTCTACCATTAATTTGCACAGCTGCTGGCGACAATCCATTTAAATAAATATTTCCATCCTGGTCAACAAATATGCCTGGAATTTTTTCTACCGTTTCAAATGCATTTGTACTACTTGCAGCTAAGGGCTCAGGGTCTACCACTGACTTATCATCTTCCTGGCGAATTAGCGGCTTATTGGATTTAACCACCACTTCATTCAGCATGGTATTTGTTTCTTTCAAAACAATTGACTGTGTGTATGATTTGGAAAAATCAAGTAAAGTATCTGTGATTTGATAACCCACCCAACTGCTTCGGAAAAAATATTTTTTTGAGCTATCAATATTCAATTCAGCAATGCCCAATGAATCAACGGTAATTTTTTTTGCCCTTTGTAGGCTAAATGTTTCTGTAGGCTTTCCTTTTTGATAATACATCACTAATGCCAAGCCAAAAGGCTTACCATTTTTATCAGTCACCTTTATATTTACTTTGGTGTTTTGAGCAGCCGCATTCTGTGTGGAGCTAAATAATAAAATAAATAAAACGAACTGTACAATTTTCCTCATAATCTTTCTTAGGGTAGCAAAAGTAAGGTTTAAGGAAAAACAATTATTGATTTGAATTTTAAACCCGATTTTAATTACATAAGCGGTTACAAAGTGGAGAATAGCGGGGTCGAACCGCTGACCTCTTGCATGCCATGCAAGCGCTCTACCAACTGAGCTAATTCCCCATTTATAAAAACCCCATTTATAAAAAAAAGTAGCACCGAAAACGATGCTACTTTGTATAAAACATTATTTACTACTAAATTTCTCCTTTACCATCCAACCATAACTTAACCGCTTCAGTTGTTACTGATTTTGGTCGCTCTAATGGGAAGCCTAATGCTCTGTCCCAAGTTAAACTAGCTAATACACCTAATGCACGGCTAACAGCAAACAATACAGTATAAAATTCATATTCAACAATACCATAGTGTACTAATAATGCGCCGCTGTGTGCATCCACATTAGGCCAAGGATTTTTTACTTTTCCTAAAGACTCTAAAATGGGCGGAACAGTTTCATAAATATTCCAAACAGTGTTTACTAATTTGTCATCAGGTAAATGTTTTTTACCAAATGCCATTTGTGCGGTAAAACGAGGATCCGTTTTTCTTAATACCGCGTGACCGTAACCTGGTACTACTTTTCCTGAAGCCAATGTTTTTTGAACATAATCTACAATTTGCTCTTTAGTTGGACTATCAGAACCAATGGCTTCTTGCATTTCAAAAATCCATTTGATTACTTCTTGATTTGCAAGTCCATGTAAAGGACCAGCTAATCCATTCATACCTGCAGCATAACTTAAATAAGGATCGCTCAATGCAGAACCTACTAAGTGCGTTGTATGTGCTGATACATTACCTCCTTCATGGTCAGCATGAATGGTCAT
>JACCDI010397145.1_pt1 | contig 24314 bp, 21 predicted proteins | sample 7442791 | NCBI WGS metagenome assembly JACCDI01 (sample SAMN15323434, study PRJNA562643) | freshwater metagenome | isolation source: river surface water | place: USA:Blue River Watershed | collected 2017-08-15
GGCAAGACCGTGATGCTGCAGCACCTCGCGCATGCGATCACGTCCAACCATCCGGACGTGACCCTGATCGTGCTGCTGATCGACGAGCGTCCGGAAGAAGTGACCGAGATGCAGCGCTCGGTGCGCGGCGAAGTGGTCGCATCGACTTTCGACGAACCGGCGACCCGCCATGTGCAGGTGGCCGAGATGGTGCTGGAAAAGGCGAAGCGCCTGGTCGAGATGAAGAAGGACGTGGTGATCCTGCTGGACTCGATCACCCGTCTGGCCCGTGCGTACAACACCGTGATCCCGGCCTCGGGCAAGGTGCTGACCGGTGGTGTCGATGCGAACGCGCTGCAGCGCCCGAAGCGCTTCTTTGGCGCCGCGCGCAATATCGAAGAAGGCGGCTCGCTGACCATCATCGCGACTGCGCTGATCGAGACCGGCAGCCGCATGGATGACGTGATCTATGAAGAATTCAAGGGCACCGGCAACATGGAAGTGCACCTCGAGCGCCGCCTGGCCGAGAAGCGCGTGTACCCGGCGATCAACCTCAGCAAGTCCGGCACCCGCCGCGAAGAACTGCTGATCAAGCCGGATGTGCTGCAGAAGGTCTGGATCCTGCGCAAGCTGCTGTACGGGATGGACGAGATCGAAGCGATGGAGTTCATGCTCGACAAGATGAAGGCCACCAAGACCAATGCGGAGTTCTTCGACCTGATGCGTCGCGGCGGCTCCTGATCGTCAGTTCTTGTTTTGGCAACCAAACGGCGCCTGCGGGCGCCGTTTGCTTTGGCACGCGCCCCCGAGGCTTGCCCAAGCCCTTGATTTTCCTCTATAATCCCCGATTCCCCGAGCGCTTCACAAAGCGCCGATGGCAAGGCGCGCCGGCGCAGACAGTACAAGAAGTACGGCAAGTCGGCGTAACGCGGCCAGCGGTGTTTTGTGAAGCGCTCCTAACCGGGCAAGTGATCACTGATCGGGTCGAGAAGCAGCACAGACCGACGAAGCGGCGATTGGCTACCCAACGATAGCGAGAAACCCATGAAAGAAGGCATCCACCCGGATTACCGTGAAATCGTCGTGCACGACCTGTCCTGCGATTTCAAGTTCATCACCCGTTCGACCGTGCAAACGCGCGAAACCATCAACTTTGAAGGCAAGGACTACCCGCTGCTGAAAGTTGAAGTGTCGTCGGAATCGCATCCGTTCTTCACTGGCAAGCACAAGATCGTCGATACCGCCGGTCGCGTCGACAAGTTCCGCCAGAAGTTCGGCAAGGTCGGTTCGAAGACCCAGGCAGCCGGCCAGTAAGCCAGCTTCGCCCCCCAGCAAATGCCGCCTCGTGCGGCATTTGTTTTTTCAGGCCGCACAATTCATGCGGCACAATAGCGCCTGACCACCCGCTCAACCAGAATCTCAGAACGACCTGCGTCGCTCCCTGCCCCGGATGAAACCTGTTCGCCTTCCCGCCGCCGCCACGCTCGCCTTGCCGCGCTGGGGGCTGGTCGCGATGTGCCTGTTGTATATCCTGCCCGGCATCATCCGCCGCGACCCGTGGAAGACGGATGACGCGGCCGGTTTCGGCATCATGTGGACCATGGCGCATGGCTCGATCGCCGACTGGCTCGCGCCGAACATCGCCGGACTGGCCATGCCGGGCGAGGCGCCGCTCGCGTTCTGGACCGGCGCCATCCTGATCAAGTTGTTCGGCTGGCTCACCGGCGACGCGCTCGCTGCCCGCATTTCCATCGTCGTGTTCTTCGCGATCGGCGCCTTCAGCGTCTGGCGCACCGCTTATGTGCTCGGCCGCCGCGCGGAAGCGCAGCCACTGAAGCTGGCCTTCGGCGGCCAGCCTGCGGCGCTCGATTACGGACGCACGTTGGCTGATGGCGCGCTGCTGATCTTCGTCGCTTGCCTCGGCCTGCTGCTGCGCAGCCATGAGACAGCGGCACCGGCATTGTTTGTCGCGCTGGTGGCCGCCACCTTCTATGGCGCGGCCTGTGTGTTCGACCAGCCGACGCCACGCGCCGGTGCCGGCCTCGGGCTGGCGCTCGGTGCGCTGGTGCTGTCGCATGGCTGGACCGCACCGCTCGCGTTGATGATCGCGATCCTGGTACTGGCCGTCGCTCATTACAGACTGGCGCTGCGGCCGATATGGCTGATCGCGCTGCCGCTGTCGCTGCTGTTGCCCGCGCTCTGGCTGCTTGCAAGGCAGCTGGTCGTGCCCGAAGGACTCGCCGCCACCTGGCTGGGCAGCGACCTGAAAGAGCTGGGCCTGCCCACCGCAAAGTCGGCGTCGCAGCTGATCAAGGTACTGGCCTGGTATGCATGGCCCGCATGGCCGATCGCGGCCTGGACCATCTATGCGTGGCGCACGCAAGAGTCACTGCATGTAATGCTGCCGACGGCCGGCATCGTGATGTTGCTGGCGCTGGCGCTGTTCTCGCCCGGGCTGCGTGACTATGAATTGCTGGCGCTGCTGCCGCCGCTGGCGATACTCGCGACCTTCGGACTGCCGACGCTGAAGCGCGGCGCGATCAATGCGATCGACTGGTTCTCGGTGATGACGCTGACGACGCTCGCTGCCTTCATCTGGCTGGGCTGGATCGCGAAGCAGACCGGCTGGCCGGCGCAACTGGCAAAGAATGCGTTCAAGCTCGCGCCCGGCTTCCGGCCGGAATTCAATCTGCTCGCGCTGCTGGTCGCACTGGCCACGACGATAGGCTGGATCCTGCTGCTGCAATGGCGGCTCGGCCGCCGTCCGCCGGTGCTGTGGCGCGCGGTCGTGCTGTCGACCGGCGGCCTGGTGCTGTGCTGGGTGCTGCTGATGACGCTTTGGCTGCCATGGCTGAACTACAGCCAGAGCTATGCCGGCGTGGCGGCGAACATCGCATCCCATCTGCCGGCTGATTACCGCTGCGTTACTGCGGAAGGCGTGGGCCCGGCCCAGCGCGCTTCCTTTGCCTATCTTGGCAATGTGCGCTTCGCGAAGCCGGGCGCCCGCGATTGTGAATTCCTGCTGGTACAGGATGATGGCCTGCGCCACCGCGGCGCCGAGATGAAAAAAGTCGACGGTGACCTGACGCTGCTGTGGCAGGGTCGCCGCGCGGCCGACCGACATGAATTCTTCCGACTGTTCCGGCGCCAGCTGCCATGACTGACACCGGACACGCCGGCGCACCGGCGTCGTTCACGCGGCGCGTCGCAGCGCTGGCCTGGCCCATCCTGGTCGGCCAGCTCGCGGTGATCAGCAATGGCGTGATCGACACCGTGATGACGGCACGCTACTCGGCGACCGACCTGGCGGCGCTGGGCTTGGGCGCCTCCATTTATGTGAGCTTTTTCGTCGGCCTGTCCGGCGTGATGCAGGCACTGTCGCCTGTGATTGGCCAGCTGTATGGCGCGAAAAAACACGAGGCCATCGGTAACGAGGTGAAGCAAGGCGTGTGGCTGGCGCTGTTTTTGTCACTGGTCGGCTGCCTGTTGCTGTTGTTCCCGCAGATCCTGCTCGATATCGCGAAGGCGCCACCGGCTCTCGAAGAACGCGTGCGCGAATACCTGCGGCTGCTGGCGCTGGCCTTGCCGGCGACACTGGGCTTTCGTATCTATGCATCGCTGAACACGGCGACATCGCGGCCACGGATGGTGATGCTGCTGCAGATCGCCGGGCTGCTGCTGAAGATACCGCTGAATGCGCTGTTCATTTTTGGCGCGGCCGACCTCGGCATACCGGCGCTCGGCACACCGGGCTGCGCGATCGCCACCACCATCAGCGCGTGGCTCGCGGTGGGTATCGCATGGATGATCGTGCGCCGTGGCCAGCATTACCGGCAATTCAAGCTGTTCGGCAGCGGGCTCGGCCGTCCGCAATGGCGCGCGCAGTCAGAGCTGCTGAAGCTGGGCGTGCCGATGGGCTTGTCCTACCTGATCGAGGTGACGGCCTTCACGTTCATGGCACTGTTCATTGCGCGCCTCGGCAACGAGACACTGGCCGCGCACCAGATCACCGCCAATTTCGGCACGGTGCTGTACATGCTTCCGCTGTCGATTGCCAATGCCACGGGCACGCTGGTTGCACAAGAGATCGGCGCCGGCCGGCTGGCTGCCGCACGGCATGCGGGCAAGGCTGGCGTGCGTCTCGGTGCCTTGCTGGCTGTCGGTATCGGCGTGCTGGTGTGGCTGGCGCGCGATCTCATCATCGGCGCTTACACCCCGGATGCGAAGGTCGCTGCAGCAGCGATGCCGCTGTTCTTCTTCATCGCGTTTTACCAGCTGTTCGACGCCTGGCAGGTCGGCACTGCCTATGTGCTGCGTGCGTACAAGGTCGCGACGGTACCGACGATCATGTATGCCTTTGCGCTGTGGGGCATGGGTCTCGGCGGCGGTTATCTGATGGGCTTCGACGTGCTCGGTGCCACACCGGCCGTATTGCAGGGCGCGGCCGGCTTCTGGCTGGGGAACAGCCTCAGCCTCGCGATCGTCGCGATGGCGCTGTCCTGGTACTTGCGGCACATACAAGACCTGCAGGCGGCTGAGGCGCGCGCACTGCGCGGCTGAGCTGTTCCGCGGCCGATTACTCAGGGTTCGGATCCGGCACCGGCTCTTCCTGCGGTATCGGTTGCGGCACGTCTTCCTCGAAAGGTTCGTCGTCCGGCAATGGGGTCGGCGCGCGATGCATCTCCATCAGGTCCTCCGGCAGCAAGGATGGGGGGCACCCGTCAAGATAGCACGCAGCATCAGTAGTGCAACATCGGCTGATGCAGAGCGTCGCACGCGCGCATCAGGGGCGCCTGCGCGGCTCGCCGCGGCGCGATGCGCGGCGCTCGGTCGGATGCGAGAACGCACGAAATTCCATGTTCACGACGCCAATCGCGCCCGGCGGCCCAAGCACGAAATCAAAACCGCTCTTCACAGGGAACAGCACATTGTCGAGCAAGACCACATCGGTGCGGCAGGTCGGGTTCGGGTTCGACAAATGGGAGCGCATCTCCTGCCAGACCCCGGGTGTGACCCAGCCTTCGAGATAAAGCTGGTTCGGGTAGGTGCCGTGGTCCGCGTCAAGGTAGGCCTTCTGCCCTTCGTGCACGCTCAGATAGGCCGGTGATTCATCCGCAATCACCAGGTTGACCCAGCCATCGCCGAGACCGTAGCTGATCTCTTCCGGATAACCCGGATAATTGAGCTCCAGCGTCCATTTGCAGGCCAGGTCCAGCCGCTTCTCCATTGCGCCGTCGCCAGTCAGCGTCGAACCGTCAAGCACGGTGAATTGCATGCTGGTCACGCGCGCTTGCAATGACGGTTCCATGCGCCGTATCTCGTCGAGGTTTTCATGCAGGTTCCAGAACAGCCATTTACAGCGTTCCGCTTCGGACATTTCCGACAGCTCGGCCACGGGACGGCTGCCACTGCCAGCGAGCAGCTGCATCAGTTCGCGCCGTTGGCGCTCATGCAGGCTGATCTCGATCTCGGACGGGGATGATTGCGGGTACACAGGATCCATGCTCGCTCCGGTAAAAGCCTGAGGACAGATCCGCTCGCGATAGCGAGCGGCAAGCTTTCGGATTGGAGTAGTGGATCGCGATTAAATTCCGCGCGTGATGCATGCAGCCTGTACCTGGTGCATGTCGCGACCGGATGAGCTGGAAGCAGGCTACGAAGACGAGCGCTCAGCCGTGGGTACGCGCGAACTCTTGCATGTAACTGACCAGCGCCTGCACGCCGTCGATCGGCATCGCATTGTAGATGGATGCACGCATGCCGCCGACCACGCGATGACCTTTCAGTTGCACCAGACCGTTCGCGTCGGCACCTTTCAGGAAGGCATCGTTGAGTTTGTCATCGTGAAGGAAGAACGGCACGTTCATCCGCGACCGGCAGTCGCGGTCGACCGGGCTGCGATAAAAATCGCTGGCATCGAGATAGTCATACAGCAGCTTCGCCTTCGCGATGTTGCGCGCCTCGATCGCCTCCATGCCGCCCTGTGCGATCAGCCACTCGAACACCAGGCCGGCGATGTAGATGCCGTAGGTGGGCGGGGTGTTCAGCATCGAGTCGGCCGCGGCCTGCTCTTTCCAGTGGAACACCGAGGGTGTGATCGGCAGCGCGCGATCGAGCAGGTCATCACGCACGATCACGAAGGTCACACCGGCCGGGCCAATGTTCTTCTGTGCGCCGCCATAGATGACGCCGTACTTCGTCACATCGATCGCGCGCGACAGGATGTGCGAGGACATGTCGGCCACCAGCGGCACGTGACCGACCTCGGGCACCCAGAAGTACTCGACGCCGCCAATGGTCTCGTTGGTGCACACATGCACATAGGCGGCATCCGGGTCGAGCTGCCAGGTGGCTTGCGGCGGCACATAGGTGAAATTGCGGTCTTCGGCGGATGCAACCACGTTGGCGCGACAATACTTCGTCGCCTCCGCGATCGACTTCTTGGACCATTCGCCAGTGTTCACGTAATCGGCCGAGGTCTTCGTGCCGAGCAGGTTCATCGGGATGATCGCATTCAGCGCCAGCGCACCACCCTGCAGGAACAGCACCTTGTAGTTGGACGGGATGTTCAGCAGGCTGCGGAAATCCGCTTCGGCCTTGGCGGCGATGCCGGTGAACTCCTTGCCCCGGTGGCTCATCTCCATCACCGACATACCGCTGCCGCGCCAGTCCAGCATCTCCTCGGCCGCACGGCGGAGCACGGGCTCGGGCAAGGCGGCGGGGCCGGCGCTGAAATTGAAGACTCGCATGAGATGGCTTCCCGTACGGCGGGTGGCAAGGAAAGCTCCAGATTATATTTCATGCGCGCGCCGGGACCGGGCCATCCGCTACAATCGACGCACAAAAGAACAACCTGTCGAGACACGGATGACCGCCCAGACGCCGACCACTGTGACGCCAATTTCTCTCAGCGCAGCCGCATTCGCCGTGTATGCCGCGCTGTCGCTGGCCTGGGCGCTGCCATCTGCCGCCGCAACGCCCGCCGCCGACACGGCATCCGATACTCCCGTCGAGTCGGCCGCGCTGCGCTGCTCGGCGATCTCGCAATTGCACTCGACCCTGACCGTGCCTTCGCCGCAGTTTGGCCAGTTGATGGGCGATATCGCCGGATTGTTCGCACAGATTCATACGACGCAAAAGCATGCGCGTATCAGGGGCAAGCTGAGCACCCATGAGCTCAAAGGAAGGCGCGAGGCGGTGCTGACCGAGATCATCAAGGGCTGGCCGGCGAACAAGGCAGCGATCGTGCGCGAAGCAGCCACTTGCAATGCATGGCGCATCGCCTTCTTTGGCAAGCTGCCCGAGAAGCCGAGCGACAAGGAATTTCAATCAGCGATGCTGAATCTCGAAGCGCCACCGGCGGACGTGCCCAAGCCCGATATCGATAAATGGGCAGCACTGACCACGCAGGCGATGGGCGCCTGGACCGCGATCAAGGCGCCTGCGAAATAAATACCGCCGATCTCGCCCTCGCCACGGCATTAAGCCTGATCGATCGCCTTCGCCGACCCTGCTTCTTCACGCAGCACGAACTTCTGTATCTTGCCGGTCGAGGTCTTCGGCAGCTCCTTGAACACCACGATCTTCGGCACCTTGAAGCCGGCCAGGATCGCCTTGCAGTGTGCGACGACCTCTTCCTTCGTCAGTGAGGCATCGGCGCGCGTCTCGATGAACGCGCATGGTACCTCGCCCCATTTCGGATCCGGTGCGGCGACCACTGCTGCTGCGACGATGGCCGGGTGCTGGTACAGCGCATCCTCGACCTCGATACTGGAGATGTTCTCGCCGCCGGAGATGATGATGTCCTTGCTGCGGTCCTTGATGCGCAGATAGCCATCGGGGTACATCACCGCGAGGTCGCCGGTATGGAACCAGCCACCGCTGAACGCCTCGTCGGTCGCGCGCGGATTTTTCAGATAGCCCTTCATGCAGATATTCCCGCGGAACATGATCTCGCCCATGGTCTCGCCATCGGCGGGTACGGGCTGCATGGTCTCCGGGTCCATCACGGTGACACCTGCCTGCAAGTGATAACGCACGCCCTGCCGCGCATTCTTCTGCGCCTGTTCGCCAAGGCTCAATGCGTTCCAGTCTTCCTGTTTCGCGCAGACCGTCGCCGGACCATACACCTCGGTGAGTCCGTACACATGCGTGATATCGAAACCCATCTCCGCCATCTGCGCGAGCATCGCTGACGATGGAGGCGCTGCCGCGACCATCGTCGACACGCGGTGATGTATGCGCTTGCGACAGTCTTCAGGCGCTGCGACCAGCGCGCTCTGCACGATGGGTGCGCCGCAGTAGTGGGTGACGCGCTCTGTTGCGATCAGATCCATGACGGCCACTGCATCGAACTTGCGCAGGCAGACGTTCACGCCGGCGCGCGCAGCCAGCGTCCACGGGAAGCACCAGCCATTGCAATGGAACATGGGCAGCGTCCACAGGTAGACCGCATGCTTGGGCATGTCCCATTCGAGGATGTTCGAGATCGCATTGATCGCAGCGCCACGGTGGTGGTAGACCACACCCTTCGGGTCACCGGTGGTGCCGGACGTGTAGTTCAGCGCGATCGCATCCCATTCATCGGCGGGTGCTTGCCATGCGAAATCGGGGTCTCCTTCGGCCAGCAGTGCCTCGTAGTCCAGCCAGTCCGCAGGCACGACCGGTGTATCGACCGTATGATCCTTGACGCCGATGATCAACAGCTCCGGCAGCGCTTCGCGCAGCTGCATGACCAGCGGCAGGTATTCGGTATCGGCGATCAGCGCCTTCGCCTCGCCATGCGTCAGCATGTATTGCAGCGTCGCCAGGTCCAGCCGCGTGTTCAGCGTGTTGAGCACGGCGCCTGCCATCGGCACGCCGAAGTGCGCCTCGACCATCTCGGGAATATTCGGCAGCAGCACCGCCACCGTATCGTCCTTCGCAATGCCACGCCGGTTCAGCGCCGACGCCAGCAGTCGACTGCGCTGCTCGGTTTCGCACCAGGTCCGTCGCACCGTCCCGTGAACCACTGCCAGCCGGTCGCCGTAAACGGCGGCGGCACGTGCGATGAAATCGATGGGCGTCAGCGGCGCAAAGTTGACGGGCCGGCGTTCGAGGCCGGTGGTGTAGTCGGTCATGTCGGTCTCCGGGGGTGCTGCGTACTGTGCGTTAGTCGCAGGCAGACGTTTGAAGCCTTGGTTTGAAAGCCTTGAATTGTATGGGGTTTTTATACCGGGACCGTGTGGCCGGCAGCAAATTGGCGGGGTCAACGGGTGCCATATCCGGATTTTGCATATCGACTTGCGAACATATTCGTTCCCCTGAGCCTTGGTCAAAAACTAAGCTTCGCCCTGTCGCATGCCTGACTGTGCAGGCGAGCATGCCATCCACTTGCGTTTGAACGAACCGCTCACGAAAGGAAAAAATGAAAACGAGACTGATCGCCGCCACCCTGCTGTCGCTGGCAGCCGTACTGAGCGCGCCATTCGTCGCTGCGTCTGAGGTCAGCTTGCTGAATGTGTCCTACGACCCCACACGAGAGCTTTATCAGGATTTCAACAAGAGCTTCGCCGCGCACTGGAAAGCCAAGGCCGGCGAAGACCTGAAGCTCAAGCAGTCGCATGGCGGCTCGGGCAAGCAGGCACGTGCCGTGATCGACGGTCTGGCGGCTGATGTGGTGACGCTGGCGCTCGCGTATGACATTGACGAGATCGCGCAGCGCGGCCTGATCGCGAAAGATTGGCAGAAGCGCCTGCCGAACAGCAGCGCGCCATACACATCGACCATCGTGTTCCTGGTCCGTAAAGGCAATCCGAAAGGCATCAAGGACTGGAGCGACATTGCGAAGCCTGGCGTCGCCGTGATCACGCCAAACCCGAAGACCTCGGGCGGCGCGCGCTGGAATCATCTGGCAGCCTGGGGCTATGCATTGAAGCAGCCGGGTGGTAATGAAAAGACAGCGCAGGATTTCCTTGCAAAGATCTACAAGAACGTACCGGTACTCGACTCCGGCGCGCGCGGTGCGACCACCACTTTCGTCGAGCGCGGCATCGGTGATGTGCTGCTGACCTGGGAAAATGAGGCGCTGCTCGCGATCAAGGAGCTGGGGCCGGACAAGGTCGAGATCGTCGTACCGTCCCTGAGCATTCTGGCCGAGCCACCGGTTGCAGTGGTCGACAAGGTGGTTGATCGTCGTGGTACCCGCAAGGTGGCCGAGGCCTACCTGAACTACCTGTATACCGACGAAGGTCAGGAAATCGCCGCCAAGCATTACTACCGTCCGACCGCCGACAAGATCGCAAAGAAATACGCGTCGCAATTCCCGAAGCTGAAGCTGCTGACCGTCGATGACGTGGCCGGCGGCTGGACCAAGGCGCAGAAGGCGCACTTCGCTGATGGCGGAGTGTTCGACCAGATCTATCAGGCGAAATAAGGCGGCAAGCCCAGACCTTTATCGCTACGACTTTCTCAAGCTTCAACCCACAAGCAGCGACGACAGACGATCACTGATCTTCGCTGAGGAACGGGCCGGCATCCAGTCTAGACAGCCGGCCCGAACACCCGACACTCACTACCAGGATAAAACCATGAACTCAGGGAAAAATTCTCTGGGCCGGCCCGTCTCACGCCTGCTCATCGCCACCGCCGTCAGTGCCGCTTTCAGCGTGACGGCAGCCCATGCCAATGACAAAGCCGAAATCGATGCGCTCAAGGCGCAGATCCAGGAGCTGGATCAGAAGCTGCGCATCCTCGATCGCAAGCAGGAACTGGCTGGCGAAGACCTCGCGGCGAAACAAAAAGCAGCGCCGGTCGTCACTGCCAGCGACAAGGGCTTCAGCTTCAAGTCAGCCGACGGCCAGTTCGAGTACAAGCTGCGTGGCGTGGTGCACCTCGACTACCGCAATTTTTCCGGCTCCGCCTATCCGAATGCGATCGATGGTTTCCTCGCACGCCGCATCCGACCGACCTTCGAAGGCACCGTATTCGGCAAGTATGGTTTCCGCTTCACGCCGGAGTTCGGCGAATCGGGTGACGGCAAGTCCACCAGCGCGCCGGAACAAAACAAGGCACGCATCCTGGATGCCTACCTCGACATCAACCACAATCCCGCGGCGAAGGTCCGTATCGGCAAGTTCAAGCCCTTCGTCGGCCTAGAGCGCCTGCAGGGTGCGGCCGACATCAAGTTCATCGAACGCAGCTATATCAGCAACAACATCCTGCCGAACCGTGACCTAGGCATCTCCGTGTTTGGCGACGTGCTGGACAAGAAGCTCAACTATGCGGTCGGCGTGTTCAACGGCGTGACAGATGGTGCAGACAACAGCACCGCGCAAGACCTGAACTCGGGCAAGGAATTCACAGCGCGCGTGTTCGCGACACCGTTCGTCGGTACCGACAGTGCGCTACAAGGCCTGGGCTTTGGCGTCGCGGCCACCACGGGCACCTCGGTCGGCACCAGCAGCGTGTCCAATCTGCCCTCCTACAAGACGCCGGGTCAGGCCAACAATTTCTTCAGCTATAAATCGGGAACGATTGCCGATGGCACCCGCACCCGCTGGTCGCCGCAAGCGCATTTCTACTCAGGACCGTTCGGCCTGCTGGCCGAGTATGCGATCGTGTCGCAAGACATCAGCAACTCGGGCAGCAAGCTGAGCGTGAAGAATGACGCCGTGCAGGTCGCCGCGTCCTGGCTGCTGACCGGTGAAGACGCATCGTACAAGGCGGTCAAGCCGTACAGCCCGTTCAAGCCGGGGGCCGAGGGCGGCTGGGGTGCGGTCGAACTGGTCGCGCGCTATCAGGCGGCCAACATCGACCGGGATCTGTTCGCCAGCACGACTTTCGGCGATAGCGCGAAGGACAACGCGCGCCGCGCCACGACATTGGGCGTGGGCGTGAACTGGTACCTGAACGAGTCATCGAAGGTGGCGCTGAACTACGACCGCACCAGCTTCGACGGCGGCTTTGCCAGCGGCGGCAAGAGCCTCGACGGCAAGGCCGAAGACGTGCTCATCGCCCGCTACCAGCTGGCGTTCTGATCCGGCGCTCAAAAAACCGGGCCCGCCGGAGCCCAGATCCGGCAACGCAAAGCGGTGCTTTTCATCTCCTCTGCATCACTTCCCTTCCCCGGCCCTGCAGCGCGAGCTGCCGGGCCGGCCTTTTATTCGGAAATCTTCTAAAGAAATGACGAAAAATTCGTTCTTTTTATAACAATCCGATGCAATCATCGCGCTTCTTTAGATTCAATCCTTATAAAAACGAATGAACGCCGAGACCCTCCCCGTCGCGCACAGCCGCCGCAGCACCCGCGTGCTGCCGGGCTTCACGCTGTCGCTGGGGTTCACGATCACTTACCTGTCGCTGATCGTGCTGATCCCGCTGTCGGCGCTGATCCTGAACACTCTGACGATGGACTGGGACCGGTTCTGGGCCACCGTCAGCTCGCCGCGCGTGCTGGCGGCCTACCGGCTCAGTTTTGGCGCATCGCTGGTGGCTGCAGCCGTCAATGCCGTCTTCGGCACCATCCTCGCGTGGGTGCTGGTGCGCTACCGCTTCCCGGGCAAGAAGCTGCTCGACGCCTTCGTCGACCTGCCCTTCGCGTTGCCAACGGCGGTCGCCGGCATCGCGCTGACCGCTCTGTATGCGAGCAATGGCTGGATCGGCAACCAGCTTGCACCGTTCGGCATCAAGGTCGCGTTCACGCCGCTGGGGGTGATGGTGGCGCTGATATTCATCGGCCTGCCGTTTGTGGTGCGCACCGTGCAACCGGTGCTGGAAGAAGCGGAGCGCGAACTCGAAGAAGCCGCCGCCTGCCTCGGCGCCACCCGGCTGCAAACCTTCAGGCATGTGATCCTGCCGACCATCCTGCCGGCACTGCTGACCGGCTTTGCGCTGGCGTTCGCGCGCGCGCTGGGTGAATACGGCTCGGTGATTTTCATTGCCGGGAACATGCCGATGATCTCCGAGATCGTGCCGCTGCTGATCATTACCAAACTCGAACAATATGACTACGCGGGTGCGACCGCGATCGCGGTCGTGATGCTGGCTGCTTCCTTCGTGCTGCTGCTGGTGATTAACCTGCTGCAGGCGTGGATGCGCAAGCGCAGCAGCAAAGACAGGACCTGAAAGATTCATCATGAGCGCCACTGCTGCCACCCTTTCCCGTTCCGATGCCGCACGCATCGCGCGTGCCGAGCCCCCTTATGTTCCCGCAGCCACGCAGGAGCCGACGTGGGTGCGCCTGCTGCTGATCGCGATCGCGCTCGCCTTCGCCTTCCTGTTCCTGCTGGTGCCGCTGGCCGTTGTGTTCACCGAGGCGCTGAAGAAGGGCTGGGACACCTACTTGATGGCGATCACGGAGGAAGATGCCTGGCATGCGATCAAGCTGACCTTGCTGACCGCAGGCATTGCGGTGCCGGCCAACCTGGTGTTCGGCGTCGCTGCATCGTGGGCGATCGCGAAATTCGAGTTTCGCGGCAAAAGCTTCTTGCTGACCCTGATCGACCTGCCGTTTTCGGTGTCGCCGGTGATCTCGGGACTGATCTATGTGCTGCTGTTCGGCGCGCATGGCTGGTTCGGTGCCTGGCTGATGGAGCATGACATCCAGATCCTGTTCGCCGTGCCCGGCATCGTGCTGGCGACGGTGTTCGTCACCTTCCCTTTCGTCGCGCGCGAGCTGATCCCGCTAATGCAATCACAGGGCACCGAAGAAGAAGAAGCGGCGCTGGTGCTTGGCGCCTCCGGCTGGCGCACCTTCTGGCATGTGACGCTGCCGAACATACGCTGGGGACTGCTTTACGGCGTCATCCTGTGCAATGCGCGCGCGATGGGCGAGTTCGGCGCAGTGTCGGTGGTGTCTGGCCACATCCGCGGCGAGACCAATACGATGCCGCTGCAGGTCGAGATCCTTTACAACGAGTACAACTTCGCCGCCGCGTTCGCCGTTGCATCGCTGCTGGCACTGCTGGCGCTCGTCACGCTGGCACTGAAAACCATCATTGAATGGCGCGTCCGTCATGAGACAGACTCGGCCATCGAGGAGATGAACCATGAGCATTGAAGTCCGCAATATCGGCAAGCGCTTCGGCGAATTCGTCGCATTAGATAATGTTTCACTGGATTTTCCATCCGGTGAGCTGACCGCACTACTGGGCCCCTCCGGCTGCGGCAAGACCACGCTGCTGCGCGTGATCGCCGGTCTCGAGCAGCCCGACCATGGGCAAGTGATCCTGGATGGCGAAGATGCGTCGCTGCAGCATGTGCGCGAGCGGCAGGTCGGTTTCGTGTTCCAGCACTACGCGCTGTTCAAGCACATGAGCGTGTTCGAGAACATCGCGTTCGGCCTGCGCGTGAAGCCGCGTCACCTGCGCCCGTCCGAGCGCGAGATCCGCGACAAGGTGATGCAACTGCTGTCGCTGGTGCAGCTGGACTGGCTGGCGGATCGTTATCCGTCGCAGTTGTCGGGCGGCCAGCGTCAGCGTATCGCCCTGGCGCGCGCGCTGGCCGTTGAGCCGCGTGTGCTGCTGCTGGATGAGCCGTTTGGCGCGCTCGATGCGAAGGTGCGCAAGGAATTGCGCCGCTGGCTGCGCCGGCTGCATGACGAGCTGCATGTGACCAGTATCTTCGTCACGCACGACCAGGAAGAGGCGCTGGAAGTCGCCGATCGCGTGGTGCTGATGAACCGCGGCAAAGTGGAGCAAGTGGGCGCACCGGACGAGGTGTACAACCATCCGGCCTCGCCCTTCGTGTATGGCTTCCTTGGTAATGTGAACCTGTTCCATGGCCGTGTGCACGAGGGCGTACTGGAATCCGGTGGCACCCCGCTGCCGGTGCCGGACCTGACCCATGCACGCGATGCGGCCGGCGTCGGTTATGTGCGTCCGCATGAACTCGACGTCGAGCCCTATGTCGCCGGCGGCGAGGGCATCGTCGCGCGGCTGACGCGCGCGCATGCGATTGGTCCGCTGGCGCAGCTGGAACTCGAGCGCGATGATGACCACGGCCTGATCGAAGCGGTGCTGCCGACCGAGCGTTTTGCGCAGCTGCAGCTGAAGCCGGGTTCGACCGTGCTGGTCAAGCCAAAGCGCGTGCGCGTCTTCCTCGACGAGGCGGTCTGAGATGAACTTCCAGCAATTGCGATCGGTGCGCGAGACCGCGCGCCGCGGCTTCAACCTGACCGAGGTCGCGAATGCGCTTTTCACGTCGCAGCCGGGCGTGAGCCGCCAGATCCGCGAGCTGGAAGAAGAACTGGGCATCGATATCTTCGAGCGCAATGGGAAGCGGCTGACCGGCCTTACTGAACCCGGCAAGGAAGTGCTGCAGATTGTCGAGCGCCTGTTGCTCGAGGCCGAGAACCTGCAGCGCGCCGGCGCATCGTTCTCCGGCAAGACCACAGGCACGCTGTCGATTGCGGCGACGCACACGCAGACCCGCTATGTGCTGCCGAAGGCCGTGCAGCACTTCCGCTCGGCCTTTCCCGATGTGCGGATCGCGCTGCAGCAGAGCGCGCCGGAACATATCGCCGAATGGGTCGTATCCGGCAAGGCGGACATCGGCATCGCCACCGAAGGCCTGACGCAATTCGACGATCTGGTGTCCTTCCCCTGCTATGAATGGCAGCATGTGATCGTGGTACCCGAGGGCCACGCGCTGCTGTCACAGAAAAAAGTAACGTTGGAAGACCTCGCCCGCTTTCCGCTGATTACCTACGATCAGGGCTTCACCGGCCGCAGCCATATCGACGATGCGTTCGAGGCGAACGACCTGTCGCCCGACATTGTGCTGACCGCGATGGATTCCGACGTGATCCAGCAGTATGTGTCGCTGGGCATGGGTGTCGGGCTGGTCGCGTCGATGGCCGTTGAAAGCAACCTCGTCACCGGACTGAAGGCCATCTCGGCCAGCCATCTGTTCGCACCGAATGTCACCCGTGTGGCAGTCCGTCGTGGCGCCTTCCTGCGTGAATATGCGGTGGACTTCATCCTTCAACTGGCACCGAAACTGACGGCCGAAGAACTTGCAGGCGTGGTCAGCTGGCGGCGTTGAGTGTCGCGCGCCGACGGGCGCGCGCCCAGGCTTCAGTGCGCCGTGGCGGCCGCGTCCGGGCTGCGCGCTTCGGCCTGCCGGATGATGACGCGCGGGCTTCGGTCAGGTTGGCGCGGTGCCGCTTTCAGGTAATCCACCAGTGCATCTGCATCGATGCCGCCCGTGACCCGGTGCAGGCCGGTCTTAAGCGGCGAGAAACCATCGCCGCCTTCGGCCAGGAAGGCGTTGACGGTGACCCGATACGTCCGGTGCGCCCGCAATAGTTCGCCATGCAGGCGCATCTCCACCACGCGCTCACCGGGCGGACGGGACAGATCCAGTGTGTAGCTGAAGCCAGCGCTGGGATGCAACACCGACAGTCGCGGACGGCGCGCCATCTGCTCAAGCAGCTCGATCAACTGGCGTCCGCTCAGGCTCATGGTCACCAGTTGGTTGGAAAATGGCTGTGCACTGATCACATCGCCATAACGAACCACGCAGGGCGCGGCAGTGCAACCGAGATCTGCCCGCAGCCCGCCGCTGTTCATCAATGCGAACTGCGCGCCGCCCCGCTTTGGGTCGCTGGTTGCGGCGAGCTGCGCATCGGCGACCAAAGCGCCCAGTGTCGAATTCCCTTGCTGGATCGCCGCCCTGTCGAAGCCTTCGTCAATCGTCGCAATTTCCTGCGCAGCGATCGGCTGCGCCAAGGCCTCATAATGACGCACAAGGCTCGCCACCGGCGTCTCTGCGGATGAAGGCTCAGGCTCGGCGGTCACCGGCACGTTGTCGAAACGGGTCCTGTGCAGATCGATGCGGCCATCCCGACGGTCGAGCGCGAGATCAATCTTGCCGAGTGTCTTTCCATATGACCCGGATTGCGAGATCAGTTTGCCGCCGCGCACGCATTGATACTCCTGGTGCGTGTGGCCGGAAATGATCACCCGCACATCCGGGTCGATGCGGTCGGCGATGTTGAACACCGGCCCACTGGCGGTGGGGCAACTGAGCGCGCGGTCCGATGCATCCACGAAACCGCCCTCATGGATCAGCACCACGAAGGCGCGAATGCCCTGCTCGCGGCGCAATTTCCTGACATGGCGATTGACCGTATTTGCCTCATCGAGAAACCGCAAGCCGACGATGCCGGAGGGCTGGACCAGGGACGATGTGGAGCGCGTCACCACGCCGATGAAGGCCATTGGCACGCCCTCGACCTTGCGAACTGCATAGGCATCGAACGGCCTCTTACCATGCTGATCGACAACATTCGCGGCCAGCAGCCTGAATCTTGCGCCACTGTAGGAGGACGCAAGTCCTTTACATGAGACGGTGCGCGCGTCGGCAGCCGGCGCCGCGCACCCGCCCGAGCGGTGCCGCAACAACTCGGCCAGTCCACGATCGAGTTCATGATTGCCGATGACACCGATATCGACTCCGATGGCATTCATTGCCTCGACCGTTGGCTCGTCATAAAACAATGCCGACTCCAGTGGCGATGCGCCGATCATGTCGCCCGCCGATACGACCAGGCTGTGATCCGCGTCCTTACGCAAATCTTTAACCATCGCCTCCATGGCAGCCGCACCACCGCGGCTGCGGCCGGCCGCCCCGGGCGTCGTCGGCGAGGGCAACAACTTGCCATGGAAGTCATTGAAACTGATGAGCCTGAGCGCAACATGGCTGGCATCGGCCATCGCTGCGACAGGCAAGGTCGCTGTCAGAACCGCTGTCAGCAGCAAACGAATCAGTCGGGTTTTCATCACAGGCACAGGTCATCTCCGAAAAAATGCGAGCCGCCCCTCAGGTCGACTCGCAACAGCTTGCGTACCAATCCCTGCTCAGGAGGGAATCTCCGGCTGCAGGTCCAGCAGCAGCACCTTCACGTTGTCGCCGAGGCGCTCTGCATGGTCTTGCAGCAGATTGTGAAAGACAACACCGATGAGGGCGACCACGATGCCCAGCGCGGTGGCCAGCAAGGCTGTGCCGATGCCCGCGCTCACACCCTGCGCGTCGGAGATGCCCGAACGCGCCAGCGTGTTGAAGGTGTCGTAGATGCCGAGTATGGTGCCGAGCAATCCCAGCAATGGCGCCGCCGTGATGATGGTGTCGAACAGCCACAGATGCCGGGTCAGGCGGCGCTGCGCCTCGATGAAGAGTTTCTCGGTAAGGTCGTCGGCTCGGCTCTTGCTCTTCATACCGACCAAGCTCGCGGACGCGGACTGGATCAGGTAGCCGGGTATGGACGTGTCACGACAAGCAGCAGCGGCTGGGTGGCCCGCCTGCTGTACCTGGCCGAAGTCCCGGTAACACAGCATGAAGAACAGGCCGCGCTCGACCGCAAAGACGAGCAGCACAGCCAGGCCTGCATACAGCAGATAGAACGTTGATTGATGAAGAATCTCCATGGACCGTCCTTAGAAATCCGATGACAGCGTCACGCTGGCGAAGCGCGGCGCGCCCACATAGTAAGCCGGCGCCGATCCGCCGGCGCCCAGCGCACGAGTCGTGAACTGGCTGCCGCTGCCTGAATTGATACGCAGGTATTCCGTGTCGAACAAATTGGAGACGTTCAGACGGATCATTGGATTCTTGAAGAACTGACCGGACTCGAAACGATAACCAGTGGCCAGGTTGATCACGGTATAGCCATCGACTTGCTCATCATTGACCAGCGTCGAGTAGGCCTTGCCGGTGTACTTCGCCTGCAGCGCGCTGAAGAAAGGGCCGTCGACATAGTTCAGCGCTATGCCTGCCAGCCAGTTCGGCGTATCGGGCAACTGCTTGCCGGCAGTCGCCTCCGTCGTTGATGCACCTGTCCGCAGGTCGGACTTCATCTTCGACGACACATAGGACAGCGATCCATACAGCGACCAGTTCGGCGACATGCGGAAGCCGGATTCCAGCTCGGCACCCTGGGTACGGACATCACCGACGTTGATATCGAAGGTAGTGCCCGTGTCCGGATTGTAGCCAGAGGCAATGCGGTTCTGGTAGTCGATGTGGAACACCGATCCCGAGAAGGTCCAGTCGCCGCTCGCGATGCGGTAACCGAGGTCGTAGTTGTTCGAGGTTTCTGCCTTGACGACCGGATTCTGCTGGGTGAAGCCACTCAGCACCCCACTGGTATAGGCGCCGCCGGCCAGCAGGTTCTGGAACGAGAAATTGCCGGGCGCCTTGAAGTTCTGTGCCGCGTTAAAGAACACCGACTGCTGCTCATTCAGTGCATAACGCAGGCCGAAGTTCGGCAGCACTTTGCTGTAGCTGCGCTTGACCTGGTAATCCGCACCGCTGTTGCGACCGCTGCTGGTCGACTCGTTCGCATAGTTTTCAAAGTCGCGATCGATTTTTGCCGCCTTCAGGCCGATTACCAGATTAAGCTGGTCCGACATCAGTGAGATGCTGTCTTGCACGAACAGCGATTGCGCCTTGCTGATGGTCAGCTGGTCACGTCCCTGATACGCTGTTCCATCCTGCCGCAGCAGGAAGTTCGCCGGATTGGCCAGCCACGGATCCAGGGCATTGCCATTGTTATCGAAAGTCGTTGCCGGTTGGGTCTGGCGATGGTTCGCACGCTCGAACCAGAAACCGGCATTGATCAAGTGATTATCCATACGGTAGCTGGACTTCAATGTGATACCGGGGCGATGGGTCTTCGTGACGCTGCTGCGATAGACCATCACGGTATCGAGCGCATCGCCGTCACCGTTGATGTCGCGGATGCCACCGCCCAGCTTGGTGCCCACGTTGCTCTCGGCCAGCGTCGTCAGCTGGTTGCCGCCGGTGCCGAAGCCGTACCAGTAATACGGCTCTGCGGACACGCTCCAATCCTTGTCAATCTTGTGCTCGAGCTTCGCGGTCCAGAGCGAATTTTCAAAAGGATTGACCGAGAATTTGTAAAATCCATCCGATGGCGCGGATTCCACTTGTGCCGTACCGTTCACGCCGGCGAGATGCTGCGGCGGGTTCAGGCCGAAGTCCGTCATCCTGCCAGTAGCTGCGATCTGCGCCTTTGTCAGCGTGCGATAGTTGTTGTTGAACGCGCGGTTATATAAAAAGCTAGTCGACACTGAGGTGTTTGCGCCCAGCTTCATTTCAGCACCCAGATCGACGTGGTCGCGGTCGGCGCCACCCTTGCCCTTGAATTTGTCGACCTTGCTCTTCGAATACGACACAAAGGCCTTGAACTGGCCGTCATTTACGGCACCGGTGTCGTAGCGTACGAAGGTGCGCGTGTAATTCAACTGGCCTGCACTTTGCGATACCCGGACTCGCCGCTGATCGTTCGGGCCACAGGTCACCATCCCAACATTGCCGCCCGTTGCGCCGACATGGGGCGCGTCAGTATCCGTTGACCCTTGGGTGACGAACATCTCGCACAGATTTTCAGAATCGGTGTACTCCTGCGGATAGACCGCAAAATTGCCAGAGTCATTGACCGGCGCGCCATTGATCGTGAATCCAAGCTGGTCGCTGTTGAAGCCGCGAATCCGCAAGCCACCACCGAACAATCCGGTTGCATCGTAGCTGAAGGTATTCACACCAGGCAGCAACTCGATGGCCTGGTACGGATTCGATGACGGGTCAAGCTTGTCAAGATGCTTGCGGTTTACGGAGCTGCGCGCCTTCGGTGTTTCCTCCTGGATGATCAGGCCGGATTCCGTGCCGCCGGTATCGGTGCCCTGAACCGTGACTGTGCCGACATTGGTGGATACCGGCTCTGCCCACACTGCGGGCGACGCACAGAGGATGGCGATGATGGAGGCCAACTGGGTGAGCGGCTGAGGTTTCATGGACGTTCCTTTCTGATGACTGCCGATGGGAGATGCGTTGCTGTTTGCTTCAGCCGGGGGCGATGAAATCAAGCTGGGCTGTAAATCGATGCTGCTCCTGCCCCCGCCAGGCATCTGGCGGGAAAGGCGGGAATACAGATCGCCGCAGGGTTGACAGGGCGGCGCGATCCAGCAGCATCGAGGGCGAGCCCTCGAGAAGGCCGCAATCGATCAGCACTCCCTGCCGGTCCAGTGCGAACCACAGCCGGACCTGTCCTTTGGGACGCTGCTGGCTCGCCTCCCTGCCGGTCGGGTAGCGCTTGTTTGCTTCGAGCACGGCGCGTACCCGGGCGACAAAGGCCTCTTCGATCGTGGCCGGCTTCGCACCCTCTTGCTCTCTGGCTGTGGTCAGCTCTGCCGCCGTATTCATCGGTGGTGCAGCCGGTGTCGCTGCCGCCTGCGGCGCTACCGGCTTGTCAGTGCCCGTCTTCGCAGCGGCGGAGGGCGTTATCGTCGGCGTCGACGGCGCATGCACGGCGGCGGCCCGCTCTGCGGGCGGCTCGGTCGGCTTGTCGGTCGCGGGCTCGGCATGCGGCACAGCAGCGGGCAGTGCCATGGCCAACGGCGGCTGTGACAAGGGACTGGTTGGCGCCGGCGCCGTGTCGCGCGAGGGCGCAGTGACCTGCGCCTTCGGCTTAGCCGGCTCGGATGGCGGCGGCTCGGATGGCGGCTGCGCGGATGGCGGCTGCGCGGCAGGTGGCGGTGCACTGTCCGTGATCAGTTGCAGCGTGATCTCAACGGGTTTCGTCGGCGGCTCTGTGGCCGGCATACGAAGCTGGGTCAGGCCGGCGAACAAAAAGGTCACGGCGCAGGCACCGGCGATGATCCGGTGATGCTCGGCATGGAACACAGGCAGGTGGTTGAGCACTGGCATTGACAGCGCCCGCTCAAGATTTCTTGCGCGCTGACAGATAAATGACATGCCATCCATGTCGCTTTACCTCGTCCATCACCTCGACCATGCGTTGCACATCAACGCCCTTGTCAGCATTCAGCACGATGCGGGCTTGTTTGTCACCACGGGTCTTTTGTTCGAGTGCCCGTATCAGTTCCGCCAACGCCAGGCTCTGCCCATCCAGCGCAAGTGCGTCGGCGCTGATGGAAATGACGACCTTGGACGCCGGCTCCTGAATCGGCGAGGCAAAGGACGATGCGGGCTGCTGTGTTTTGAAGCCGAAGCCCGGAATCACGTTCAAGCTCAGCAAAACGAAGAACACCAGCAGGAACATCATCACATCGATCATCGGGATGATCTCGATGCGTACGGATTTTTGCTTGCGAGAGTTCCAGCTGCGCATAGACTATTGCATCAAAGTAATAATGAACGCGAGTCTAAGGTCGCTATGTTTCATCGGCATGGCGAACCGATGACGAATTTATGTTGAGTTCATGACGTCGTCTGGGATGGGAAGCGATCATTGCGGATCATATCGATCGCTTATTTGATGGTATTCGCGGAGGGCAACGCATCTGCTGCGACGACCCCGCATGAGAGAACACATCGCACAACGCGGCGGAGAAGTATCACGGCATTGGTGCGAGATACTTCATGGTAGCGAACTGCTAAAAAAAATGCGCCGTCATGCGGCGCATTGTTGTGCTTGCTGCGGGTGCTCGGATCAGCGACCGAGATTCTTCAGCAAGTCAGCCTGCACGATCTCGATCCAGTAACCGTCCGGATCCTTGATGAACGCGACATCGCGCATCTTGCCCTGCTCCGGGCGCTTCACATAGGTGACGCCGTTCTCATCGAACCATTGGACCGCAGCGGCGAGGTCGGGCACCGAGAAGCAGATGTGGCCAAAGCCCTGCGGCTGCGCATTGCCGTCGTGGTATTTGAATTCCGGGTCGGACTCGGTGCCCCAGTTGTGGGTCAGCTCGAGAATGCCGTGCTGGCTGAAGGTCCACGCAGTACGCTCGCCGATGTCGTCCGGCACCTGTGCCGTGTCTTCGACCTTGGCCAGGAAATACAACGAGAACTTCATCTCGGGGAAGTCCAGCTTGCGCAGCACGCGCATGCCCATCACGCGGGTGTAGAAGTCCAGTGCGACGGCCGGGTCCTTCACGCGCAGCATCGAATGATTGAGCACGAAACCGCGCGATTGCGCAGGAATATCGGTGGCGACGCCGGGATGATTTTCAGTGGTAAATGCCATGGGAGATCAAGCTTTCGTTCGGTATATTCGGGCAAATGATGTTAGCACGCGACTTTCGCGCTCATTGCTCCGGCAATCCTGAAATATTTTGAAGCATGGCGGCCAGCACGGCGCTCGCCCGGACCGTCGAGCGCGGGTGAGGGCTTGCATTCCTTGCAAACCGTTGTGCGGCAGGAATGTGGCAAACTATGTCTGTCGTGCAAGGATTTCATGGTCCCGCTCCGGGCCCGGCCTTGCGCATCGGTGTGGACATGGCTCAGACGCTGTTCGACAAATATGGCGGGGTTCCGGCGGTCACCGTGATCGTCAGGGATTTCTACAAGCGCGTGATGCGGCGTCCCAACCTGCGCCGTTATTTCGTGAACGTTTCCCTGGAAAACCTGATCCTGCACCAGATCGCCTTCGTCTCCATGGCGATGGGCAAGACCCCGCATGACTATTCGGGCCGCAGCATGAAGGATGCGCACCGGGGCATAGGGATCACCAGTGCGTCGTTCGAGCTGGCGGCCGAGTTGCTCGCGGATGCGCTGACCGCCGGCGGCGTCGAGGCAGACGATGTCGCTGCCATTGTCGCGACGGTCAATACGCTGCGCGCCGACATTGTCGAGCGCTGAGCGGCACGGCAGCGGGTCATTGAAAGCCGTCCCAGAACGGTAACGGCAAAGCGGCGAATCAGAAGTCGATTTCTACCGGACTCAGCACGTCCAGCATCTTCCACAGAGCGACCGACGCATCGGTCGAGCCCAGGTCATCACCGAAGGCAACCTCCAGTTCACGCACCTTCAGTTTCTTGAACGCTTCCGACGCGGCCTGCGCCTCGTCGCTGTCCAGGCTCAGTTGTACCGGCAAGTCCGTGGCATCACCCGGCATATGGGCACACGCCTTGTGGATATCGGATTGCATTGCGCTCAATGCACGCGATAACAGCTCAGGGCTGCGCGGGGTCACGGCGAACGCGTCAGGCGAACCGAACAGCACGAAGAAGCGATCCAGCGCCGCCAGTTCGTCGCGTTCAAAGCTCACCAGGAAATCGGCTCTCATGCCCATGGGGTTGTCGATCTGCGTTGTCGATCTGCGTTGTCGGTCTGTTGTGCTGCCACCCGTCCGACGCATCCGGCACATCACAGCGGACAGACGGTTGTCGGAATGAAAATTACAAGCTTTCCTGCGTGAACAATACCATAGGCCGACACCGGCCAACATTACAAGCAGGATATTTTTGAGAGGATGGACCGGCCCCGGAAGGTGAATTCAGGGGCGGGCTTCGCGTGAATTGGTGCTGATGGGCGGAATCGAACCGTCGACCTACTGATTACGAATCAGTTGCTCTACCAACTGAGCTACATCA
>JACCDI011063044.1_pt1 | contig 24300 bp, 26 predicted proteins | sample 7442791 | NCBI WGS metagenome assembly JACCDI01 (sample SAMN15323434, study PRJNA562643) | freshwater metagenome | isolation source: river surface water | place: USA:Blue River Watershed | collected 2017-08-15
ATAGGCGACCAGGGTCGACCACTAAACTTTGTGTTATATCTACCTGCCCCTTGGAGGTTCGACCCCTCCCCCTACAGCAATAAAAGGCTCCTATTACATTAATAATAAATGTTTTAGGAGCTTTTTTATTTCTGTTAGGTGACACTATAGGTGACACTATAGGTGACACTAAAATAATTTTATTTCGACTTAAATTTATATAAAAGGAAAAAATGGAAGTGTATTTAATTGGAAATGGATTTATAATACATTGCAAATCATAAAAAATTGACATTTTTGGATTTAATAGATATTACTTGATGCTATTTTATTATTTTAAATATTCAAACATTAGACACTATTTTAAATAATCGTCTTTTGTTTGAAATTAATTATTACCTTTGCTAAGTCAATGATAAGGTTATGGCTAATAAAGAAATCATAGAAAACATACAGGAACATTTCAAAGGGAAGGAATACTTTACCCGCGAGGAACTGTTTAATTTTTATAATCAATTTGAGCAGCTAAAAGAAACAACATTTAGATGGCGCCTTTTTGATTTAAAAGAAAATAAAATTATTCGATCGTTAACTAACGATGTTTTCACCTTCAATTCACTCCCAGAATATTTCCCTAAAGTATCAAATGAAAATAAGGAACTTGCAAGATTGATATTAGAGCAATTCAGTGGTCTTAAACTAAGTATTTGGTCAACTGAGGTCTTGAATGAATTTATGCTTCATTTACCTAGTAATTCGTTCACAATTTTGGAGGTAGAAAAAGATGCATTAGAACCAGTATTCCATTATTTACAAGACCTCAATAAAGTAGATGTTTTTTTGGAGCCAACTAATAAAGAGATAGCGCTTTATATAAATGATAAAACGAAGGCTATAATTCTAAAAAAACTCATTACAAAATCACCTTTACAAACCATTGATGGACTACCAACCGTTACTTTAGAGAAAATGATTGTAGACATTTATTCAAATAAAAAACTATTTGAAGCCTTTCAAGGTAGTGAACTATTGCACATCATAAATAATGCTATTAAAAAATATGCAATTAATACAACAACTCTTTTGAACTACGCAAATAGGAGATCAAAAAGAGATGATATAGAGGGATATTTAATTCAAAAAACTGCCTTACCTAAAATGATTTTTAATGATTGATAAAGTATCTCTTTCTGCAGAATGGCTAAATACAAAACAGGCCGAATATAAAAAGGATCCTAGTCTTATTGAAAGCATGATACATGCTCTGTATCTGTTAGAGCGATTAAGGGAAACCGAACTAGATTTTATTTTTAAAGGAGGTACTAGTTTAATATTACTATTAGATAGACCGGCACGGTTTTCTGTTGATATCGATATTATCGTCAATCCAAAAACTGAACGTGAAGAACTTGAAAGCTACTTAAATAAAATAGTAGGTGAAACTTTTGTCAAAGTAGAGCTCGATGAAAGAAGAAGTTATAAAGGCAAAATTCCCAAAGCTCATTACAAATTTATTTACAAATCAAATTTAGTAAATAAAAATCAAGATGGCCAAATCGTACAAAACCCTGATCGAGAAATATTATTAGACGTGCTTTTTGCAGAAAATCCATATCCGGTACTGAAAAAAAAGCCAATTAATACGGAATGGATAAAACAAGATGGGGCTCCTTTAACAGTTTCTGTGCCTTGCGAAAATTCTATTGCAGGCGATAAAATGACCGCTTATGCGCCAAATACAATTGGAGTACCCTACAAAGCAGAGAAAGAAAAAGAAATCATAAAGCAATTATTTGATGTCAGTACACTTTTCGACATACTTTCAGATATTGAGGTCTTTAGAAAATCTTTTTATGCTACAGCAGAAAGCGAAATAAGCTATAAGTCTGGAAGTGAAATTACTGCCGAAATTGTTTTACAAGATATCATTGATACAGGAATTATTATTGCTAAAAGGGACTCTCAAATCAGCGAAAACGCCGAAAAATATGAAGAGCTTAAGAAAGGAATAAATCAATTCGGACATTTTGTTTACTCTGGGAGTTTCCGAATCGAGGAGGCTCAACTTGCAGCTGCAAAGGCAGCTTATCTTGCAGCTCACACCTTAGTAAAGGCTGAAGGAGAACTTAAAAAATTTGATAGTACTACTGATAGTAAAACATTTCTAATTGAGCACCCAGAATTTAATTTCTTAAACAAAAAACTGAAATTTGTTGCAAAAGGTGAAGCATTGTTTTACTGGAGTGAGATAGTTAAGTTAATTATATAAAAGGCCACATGCATCGCTAGGGAATAAAATACCCTATGAATTGAAAATGAAGCTTAACAAAGTGATTAAAATCTAAATGAAATTGTCTGAAACAAGGGGCACTCGCATTTTAACTTCAAATGTCAGCCCTGCTTTTGCATATACCTTTTTTATTTCACCTTATCGCCAGGAAAGTTTTCCATCTCCCACAGCATGAACTCGTAGTTCTATAGGAATAAATTCTGCACCCTTTCCAGTTTTAAGATGATGAATAACCCAAACTTGCATTGCACTTGAAAACTTAAGTTTAGTGTCAACTGAAGATGGCTTTAACACAATATTATTCTCTTGATATGAACTCGGAACACTTGGATAAATTATTCCGTCGATTTCTTCTCCAACTTCGAAACCGTCAATTTGATTGAATGCTCTGTCAGCATAATAATTGCTTAAAAAATAATCATTGTCAGTTTTGATGTCAAATTTTGCGAATGCGTCACCAAATAATTCAAGAATTTCATACCCAATATCACTACCTATTTGTTTTTTTAATAGCATATTGTGTTCTTTGATATGTTCTAATCTTAAACGCTCTGGTTTATAAGAAACAATGTCGTACAATGCATTGAAGACTTTTTCAGAATGAGGCATTTGAACCAATTTTAAAGGCTTTTCGATAATCCATGTTCCAACAGTAACCATGCCTGATCCAGAATTTCTAAATTCAACTCCTTTAGAAAGTGTTTCCCATGCTGCTGTATGATAACTTAATGATCCGTAAAACATAGATTGTTTGGGTTTATTAACCCTACCAAACTTTTTTATCAGTTCAATGTCCTCTTTCTGAATATATGAAATGTCGGCAACATTTGGGTGAGGTCTATTTTCTGGATTTGTAATTTCTCGTCCTCGATGTACTACATTTAACCCACCGTATTCCCGCTGTCTAAAGAAAAACTGTTCGTTGGTAAAGTCAACAAAAGCAATAGGTAATGAAGCAAAATATTTATTACACTGACTTACTAAATCATCGTATGTAAGGTTTTTTACATTTTGAGGGATGTCTTTTATGAATTCTATGATTTCGATAGGCGTAGGCATATGGTAAAGGGGATGTACAAAAGTTTCGTACTTTACATTCGGGCGGATTTCGGAGAACAAAACTATCAACTAGAACTGAACTTGAATAGAAGCAAAAAGCTATAAGTTCGCACGTCACCTCATAACGCATAGCCTATGTTTGCAACTGTGTTTCTCATTTGGCAGTCCAGTATGCAAATGATTGTGGTGGAGATAGATTAAAGTCCTCTTTCAAACATTTTGGCTTTCTATACTTTCTTGTCTTTTTGATTTTGATTGCAAAACCTTGTTCTTTGTTTGCGAAGTAATCGTAATAAAATTCCTCGCTAATGCCTGAATATTCTTGTGTTAAGTCCCAAAGTGTAGAAAGGTCATAATTTAAAACTTCATCAATTTCAAATTCTCCAATTACTTGTTGAATAGGCGACGAAGCATATACTATTACTGATTTTATTTTCACATTTTTGAAAATTGACTTCCTAAATTCAAACTTCTTTGTCCCGTCAAAAATCTTGAACGCAAACTCTGGTTTTATTGATAATACTACTTTCATTTTTCTTATTTCTTGCTGTAGGCAAAGTTAATCAAATCGTTAAACTGTTCGTTGGTCAATTTAGTAAATCCTTTGGTTAAACTCATTGGATCTGCGAATATTTTTAATTTAATCAAATCACCAAGTGTTGGTTTTGGTGTCGGCAAAGAGTGAGCATATAGAAAATTGATTACAAAAGGTTTGTATTTAGGAAATTTGTCCCACCACTTTGTTTTCAAATCCAGTTTTGAGATCATTGTCCTTCTATTGCAACTATTAAAAAAATCTTCAAAGTCCTTAAAGTTGTCTTTAACATTTTCTACAATACAAATTGTCGTTACGGTACTTGAGTATGTCTTGGGTGCTGTTTCTCCAATTCGATAAATCAGGACAATGTCTCCTGACTTTAAATTTCTGTCTGGTGAATGAGAAATATAAACTTTACTTATTCTGTTTCTGTGTGGTTCATTCTCGGTATATTTTGCCTTGTCTTCTCTTGTGTTGATGCTGTCAGGAAACAGTTCTGTATGATATTGTGGTTCTATTTTTATTAAATATTTGTCTGTTTCTCTTGAAAAGAATGGAAATGTAAGTTTGGGATTTTCAATGTTTACAGGTAGATTTTTGCTAAACTCTCTAACATAAACTAATTCGTCTCCGTTTTGCGTAGTTTTAATTCCGTATTTCTTAAAGCCCCATTCTTCCAGCATTTCAATGAGTTGCTCTTGTTCGGGTCTTTTGTCAAAAATAGTTACATAAATTTCTTCTACCTTGAACAAAAGAGCATTGTCAAAGATTGTTTTTAAAAATCGTTCTCCAATTTTATAGCCGTTACCAGTTACTTTAAGAGTTCCTATTTTCAGTCGATTCTTAGGTTTGAAAATAGGTGTTATTTCACTATATGATTCTTCTCCTGCCTTTTCAATTTTTATATACAAGAAAGCAGTCAGTTTCTTTTCGCTATAACAAACATAACAAGGTTCTTCTGCTTTGCTGTTAAACCATTTGTCAAACGGAGTATAATCATTTCTAAAACTGTCGAAGAAGCTGTCTTTTAAGTCAACTTCTGCAAAGTCAATTTTTTTAATTGCTAAAACTTTATGCTTTACTAATTGAGGATTTTCAGCGGTTACCTTTTCTAAAAATGTTTCAATACGAAAAACTCTATCGTTTATTCCTAAAAGTTTTGCTTTCGTTAGTATTTTTTTGTCTTCCGAAATCAGTATATCAACTCTATTTTCAAAAACTTCGTTTAGTATTTGTGTGTCATTAAGGTCGTTTTCTTGGCTGTCAACTTGTTGGCTTATTTGTTTAATAGTGTCACTTAAAGGTGCTTGATATTTTAATTGATTGTAACTTTCAATTTTGATGTTCATAGTTTTCAAGGAGTCGGTGTCTTTAAAACGGTTTAACTCCTGAATTGTCAATGGGTGAATGTATTTGTCGTATTTAAGTTTGTCGAGCCAATTGAAAAGCTGTCCAATGTCAAGGTTATAAATCTTACTGGCTTCTCTGTGAATGATAATATTCGTATCAAGTAATACTTTCATTATGTCTTTGTTAAAGTTTTGATGTCACCAAAAAGTTTAATCTAAAATATAACATGGCTGAAACTTGTATTATCACCTTTCAGGATATATTTTGTAATTATATTGCAAAATACAAAATAATTGAGTTTTAAAAATCAGTACTAATACTGAATAAGCACCCTATATAATCTTACGCACAAAGACTCCTATACTTCCCCAGCTTCAAAGTACTTACCAAAATCTCAGACTGGAGATAAAAGACCCTGCCTCCTATTCTATGTTCTTGAAGCCAGCCCTTTTCAGTCCAAGAGGTCAAGGTTGCTTTAGTAATAGCAGGCTTGAATACCTTGCATGCTTCTGCTGGCGAAATCAGCTTCTCTTCTTGTTCAGCCATCACAAGGCGTACCTCTTCCCTTATCATTGGTCTTAATAATTCCACCAATTGATTTGCACTAATGCCACTTAATAATATTTGATTTGAAATATCCAACTACTAAACGGTATTTGATTTATATTTTTGATATGCCTTCCATTTATATGCTGCGATAACACATACCCCTACACCTGCTAAAATCCATCCCCAAGTTGGCATTTTGAACTTTTTGGCAGGTAGTTTAATATCGGCTGGTGGTATTACCACAGGCGTAGCCAGTGGAATAGCCTGAGCATGTCTAAGAGCATCCAGATAACCAATGTCGTTTGAAAGAAGTGAATTTAAAGTTTCCATAGTTGTACGCTTTGATTATTAAATAGAATATAGCCATAACGAATAAGAGTCTTGACTGGTAGATTATTAATTGTTATTGTTGCATTATAAATTGTCCAGTTGAAGCTTCGGTCAATAAGCTCCTTAGCATTGATGTAGAATTTTGACTCATACTTTATATATAGGTCATGTATAATCTCATCATTCTTTAAAATCAGGAGCGCATGCACTTTCTTTTTTTGCATATCAACTGCTATCTCAGCCTTCTTTTTACTATAACATGTGTCGCAACAATATTTACTGTTCTTATTACGTGTTTCTGGAATAACCCCATGACAATATTCACACAATCTTATTTCATTAATTTTCATATCTTTTGGTTTAAAAAGCAAAACTAAATATGTCTTTCAATAAAACCATTGATATCATTGATTTATATTCAAAAAACGTCTACGTTATGTACGTCGTCAACGTACGCTTTTTTACTATAATATTATTTTAGAAAATAACATTTCCCCATTTGATATTTTACATGACATTATATTTCACAAAAAATTTAGTATATAAAAAGATATTGACATGCCCTTTTTTTGAGCTGGTTTATCAGTAATTTTGGTATTAAAATTAAAGGCATGAACTATCCTAAAGAGATTGACTACCATATAGAACTATCTTCACTAAAAGAATTTGCAAATAAACTGATTGAAAATAAGGTAGTACCAATTGATGCCCAACATTTATTCAGCGTCCTAAAACAAGCAGTGATTAATTCTGAGGTTGCTCCATTTTTAAGAAAACCAATCACACAAGAACATGATGGTTATTATAACAAATACTTGAGGTTAGAGGAGGAAAATAATTCTAATAATGTGATTCCAGATTTCTTTAGCCATAAAGGGGACTTTTATGATATGGATAGAAATCTAAACTTTAGTAGAAGCTATGTTAATGATGAACATTTTCAGGTACTTTTTGGATTAAAATTGATAGAACTTGATTCTTTAAAAGCTAATATAAAAGAGTTTTTAGACTTCCAGTTATATGATAACTATAATGGTAACAAAGAAGAATATGGAAACTTCCTTCATAGATTGATAGCAAAAGACAGCATTTCCTATCTTTTGCCATCAATTAATAACGAAATACAGCAATGGATAAAACTAAATAAAATTAGTCTAGCCCTGACTTATAATGAAAATGATGTAGAAATAGATAGTGTAGATAATACTACTAATCTTATAGTAGATCATTGGGAAGTTAAGAAAAATCAAAAGATTAATGGCAGAATGAGCGTTGAAGAAATTAAGCACTTCTTTTCTTTCTTATATAAAGAAGAATATGAAAAGTCAAGTAATTATGAGTTCAAACCTATTTTAACAAAAGACGAGGTTGATTTGATATTTTCTAATGGATTAGTCATCCCTGCAAAACCATTAGAAAATAAAGTAAAGCTTTGTATACCTCCGAGATTTCCCAAAAAAGTTATAGATTATGCTATATATAAATTCTTTAATGAAAACAGTTATTCATATCGGGATAAAAAGGATTATATTCTGTTTTTTGCTAATTATATTGAAGACTATAAAAATGCACTTAATTCAAAAATAGCTTTAGAATCGCTTGCAAAAAATATTACAGGAGAGATAAGCAAAAGTGTTAAAATTAATTGGGATATCTATGTTCCTAAAAGACTTCTATAAAACATCATTATAATTTTATAGCTATTAGAAGCATTTAAACCAATTAAACGTATCGCACACAAATTCAACAGCATCGTGTTCATTTTGGAAATCTTCACAAATTTCATCAATTGTTCCTGTATTCGAATTTGTTGTAGCATGTATTCTAAATTCACTTCTATCGGCATATGTAGATATATGAACATGGTATTCCATATCAGAATCTTTTAATGTTACTGTATTTTGGCATGAGTTATCTCTGCATGTAATACAACCACTTCCTGATGTAAAATAAATCCCGTATGCTGCAAATGTTTTATGATTCATATTTTATTTTTTACATTTTTAATTTTTATATAAAATTTAAAGAAAATGATATAAGTAAATTTAGTTCAAAGAAATAAATTTAGAATCGATTCATATTGCTAAAAGAACAAACTGAAGATTTGTATTCTGTATAAAAAATGTTATTTTACTCTAATTACCCGAATTTGCTTACCATTTACTCTCATTATATGATAGTTACCAGATTTAATAATTAGAACATCTGGTCTATATGCAAAAAAGTATTTATACTGATATTGTGATTGCCTCCAAATCTGACCATTTTGTAGTTCAAATAAGGTATCTCCTGACCATCCATTAAAATCACTTATTATTTTACTTTTAATTGAATTAGTCGTAATAACTTCTGCGAAATCATCCATACCTTCTGGTACAATAATTTGTAAATTTCCATCAGTATATATTTTTGCAATTGGATGATATGCGTAATGATATTTATATTTATATGCTGATTGAATATAAACTGTCCCGTCAGAAAATTCAAAAATCATTTCATCATTAAATCCTTCGAAATCTGCTTCAATATGTCCTGTTTTAATGAGTTTCCAATCACCTAAGTTAATATCCATTTTATAACGATTATTGGGTATAGTATTTATTCATGGAAGTATGTAAATTATAAGGATTCTACAAATTCTTGATTATGTAATATTTCTTTTTTTTCAATAATATCACGCAAGTAATTCATACAAGGCTGATCAGAATTAATTGTTATATTTTTCACGAACTCATAAGCCTTTAAAGGCTTATCCTTGCCAACTATGTTTATATTATGTGCAATTTCGAAATTAGTCATGTGAACATATCTTCTTGATAGACATGACTTTCTTTCATTAGCTTTTTCAACATAATCCCAAATTTTTTTATTTAATGTCCATGCGCTGTTGATATTACCATTTTTATTAAGACGCTCATCAGTATCATGTATTATATAATGCTCAATATTAAATGCTGTTAATATTTCTTGAAAAAATGGAATATTATTTTTTGATCCTGAATTCAAAACATATATATCTTCATTAGGAAAGAATTTACTTACCAATTCACGAAATACAATAGCTTCAGTATCACCCTCAACAATTATGATTTTTTTAGCATAAAATGCTTCGCATATATGTGGATTAAACCTGTTTATCATTTGTATTTGCTGTTTTTTATCTTCATCAGCTCTAAAAATATTATCACCCACCTGGTATGTTTTTGTGTTTTCCTGCAAGTCTTTTACTACTCTTACTAATGAAGCATGACTTTTTGAAACATCTATCATTAAAGGAGAATGTGTAGCACATAATATTTGAAATGGACTTTTTTCTGCTAAATCATATAAATTATTACGTAACCTGAAAGCTACCTCAGGATGAAGAAACAATTCCGGCTCTTCAAATAATATAATAAATTCTTTTTTTGTGCCTGTATTAGATTTTTTTAAAAATGCTACAAAATTATATAATGCTTGTCGTATTATTCCATGACCATGTTGAGTGAATATTTCATTTCTTTCAATTCCATCTTTTTTTATATTGACAGAATGATTTTTTTTAAAAGCATCTTCTAATTTTATATTTTGATCATTTTTAGGATCGATTTTAAGTGTTAAATCTGTAAATACTTTTTTGAAATTCTCGTTTATTTCTTCATTATATTTAGAAACAGTATCAGATCCTAAAATCTTTTTCTGCAAACTCTTTACACCTTCTGTCAATACTGAAAATTCTTTTGGATATTCGTCCCTTAATTTTTTTAACATTTCATCTTGAATCAGTTTATTAACTTTTTCCTCGAGTGTAGTTTCGGTCTCCATTGCACTTATCGAAATTGGAGTTGGAGAATATTTTTGAAATAAAGTTGCTAAACCTCCAAATCCATTAACTACCCACTCTTTCAATACTGGCGAAAATGTATACTTTTCACCTTCTTTATCTTTAACAGACCAGATTTTTTTAACTCGCACTAATCCATTATTATCAACCCAATTGTTTACCCAATCAGGTTCTAAACTTTTTCCTTTACCACTTAGTTCTACATCTGATTCATCATCACTTTCTTTTAAAAATACACCTTCAATTTCAATGTGAGTAGCCTCATCATAGTTAAAGAAATCAGTTTCAGTTGCTTTCTGACCTGAATTAACAAAAAATTCATACGCACGCAAAAATGAAGACTTCCCGACATTATTTTCTCCTATTAAAAATATTATATTGGAATCTGAGAAGTCAATCTCATTATGAATTCCCTTTAGTCCTCTAAAGTTTTTTATTATTAATTTTTGTAATTTCATTTATTGTATTTTAATTATTAGTTTTCCAAAATGTATAGTAATAAGATTCTGTATTATTAGAGAGTGTATTATGCGTTCCTTGCTCTACGAGTTTCCCTTCCTTTAGCACTAATATCTGATCACATTTATTAATGGTATTAAGTCGATGAGCGATTAGTATAATAGTCTTACCCTTTGATTTAAACCACTCAAGGGTCGCTTGTACTTTTGATTCACTTAGTTGGTCAAGGTTCGAAGTTGCTTCATCAAGTATGAGTATCTCTGGGTTACGGTACAATGCTCTTGCAATTGCTATCCTTTGTCTTTGTCCACCGGAGAGGTTTACACCTTGTTCTCCAAGTATTGAATTATACCCTGATGGCAATTGTTCAATAAAATCACTAATTCCAAGCATTTTAGATAGTTCAAGTATCCTTTGCATATCAGGTTCATAATCTCCAATTGCTATATTCTCTATTACTGTGCCTGCAAACAAATCAATTTGCTGTGGCACAACAGATACTGCTTTTCTTAAACTCTTATTAGATATGTGTTGAAGGTCTAATCCACCAATAGTGATATTACCTTCTTTTAATGGGTACAGATTTTGAAGTAAGGATAGTAAGGTAGATTTTCCACTACCACTCTCCCCAATTATACCTGTGGAGCTACCTCTTTTGATTGTAAGGTTCAGTCCCTCAAATACCATTGCTCTTGTACCGTATCTAAAATGAAGATTGTTAAAATGAATGTCATCAATTAACTCAGGAGTAAGTTCAACTTTATTATGGTCACTACTTTCAATCTCCAAGTCAATAATCTCAAACAAACGGTCAGCAGCAATTAAGGCATCCTGTATGCTTTTATTGGCTCCAATTAGTGAACTTGCTGGGCCGGTGAAATATCCAATTAGTGCATAAAAGGACAATAATTCTCCGGGAGTAAGTTCTCTATTAATTACAAAGTAAGCACCTGCCCAAAGTATGAGTATGGTAAATAACCTTGTAGCTAAATCAGCACTAGTCCCTAGATAAAGTCCTTTTATTCCACTTTTATAAATAGAGTTAAGTAGAGTATAGAACTTGTTCTCTGTCTTGGTATTGGCATACTCCTCAATCCCAAACCTTTTAATGGTACCTGCGGTACTTATACTCTCAACAAGTTGCGTCTCTAACTCTGCACTATTTTCCATTAATGTTCTTAGCCACTTCTTGTTTACTGTATTACTAATCCAATAGATGATTAGGTATATTGGAACTATACAGAGCATTATGACCGCCAACTTCCAATAATAAAGAAACATTAATGCTATGGAGAAACCAACTATTAGGACATTTACTATCATGTTTAATGCTACATCATTAATAAACATCCTTATTTTAACAGCATCATTAATTCGGCTTGTAATCTCTCCAACCCGCATAGTATCAAAGAAGCGTTGAGGTAGTTTTAGTAAGTGTTTGTAATACCCAAGAATCAACCTTGCATCAATTTGTTGACCTGTTTGTAAACCCAATATGGTTTTAAAGGTTCCGATAAACACCTGAAAAATGAGTATCACAATCATTCCAATACTCAGCAGATTAAGGAGTCTGATATTCCCATCTGGTAATACAAAGTCAATGAGCTTTTGCATATAAATGGAGGTAGACAACCCAAGTATAGTATACACTACCGCACCAACTAATGCCTGTATCATAATTCCTTTATGGGGCATTATCAACTGCCAAAACCTTTTAGTATTAGAAGTGGTTTCATTTCCTTTAGCAAATCCCTCATCGGGAAGAATCAACACAATTACACCACTCCAATCCTTCTCAAACTCAGTTATCTTCTTTTTATGGTACTGACCATCTGCAGGATCCATAATAGTAATATCCTTCTTGGTTACTTTAATTATTACAACAAAATGATGGAGACCATTTTTTAATATAACGTGTGCAATGGCAGGTAATGGGATTTTGGTTAAACTATCTAATGCTCCTTTTGCACCCTTCGCTTGAAAACCTAATTTCTCGGCAGCCTCAATTAATCCAAGCACATTGGTTCCTCTTTTGTCAGTACCTGCATATTGACGAATACGACTCACTGGCATTTGCAACTGATAGTGTGCTGCAATGGATGCCAAACAAGCAGCACCGCAATCGGTGATGTCCCTTTGTTTTATTTTAGAAGAATTATTCAATTGGAGGCAGTTGTGGTATTAGGTGGAGCGTTGGGATTTAACCAATCATCCATTTTATCATATAATAGTTGCCATAAAGACCTACGAGCTACAATAAACCTCGCTTGAAAGTTGAGACCTTTTTTTAGTTTACCCGTAAATCCATTTTTTAAATGTAGTTGAGTACTATCAAAACTGCACCTTACTTTAAAAACAGGAGTATTATTAATGACAGTAAAATCATTGTCAATCATTGCCACTTTTCCTGTTAGTACTCCAAAGTAGTTATAATCAAATGCTTCCATTTGATATCTCACAGGCTGACCAACTTTTAAAAGACCAATATCACGAGTGGGAACATAACACTCGCCAATTAAGTCGCCTTCGGGTGAAATAGTACACAAGGTCTCATTAGCTTGTAATAATCCCCCTTGGTACCTTGTATTAATACCTTGTATCACACCTGATGTGGGTGCTTTAACCAAGTAATATGAAGCATCAGTATTAATCACATTAAGTGTTTGTTTGAATTGAGAGAGTTCTAATTTATAACGAGCTAACTCCTGTTGCCAAGTACTAAGTTGTTCCTGCACAAACGCTTTATAGGAAGATAGTAACTTTTGATAGTTGATTTGTATATCGTAAAACTCCTTGCCACTGATAATTTTATCCTTGGCAAGAGGTGTATTAATGTCTAATTCTTTTTTCGCTTTGTTTATAGACGCTTCTAAGTCCTGTTTTTGGTGCGTAAACTTGGTTAATTGTTGTTTATATAAAGGAGCGGTTATTTTATCTAAAGTAGTGTTGTCCAATTCTAATGAAGTGGTTAAAATATTCAAATCATGTATAAACTGCTCACGTTGATTAATCTCAAAGTTGTTTAAGATTACCTTACCCTTAGTATTGGGGTCTTTTAATCTAAGTATCACTGCATCTTTCTCCACCTTATCACCTTCCTTGTAAAATATAGTTTCAATAATCCCCGTCATTATCGGTTTAACCTCTGTACGCTCTGTAACAGGCCGAGTAATACCAGTAGACTTAATCGAAATATCGGTATGGATAAAGGGGAGGGATGTAAGAAATGATATAATACACAATATGATAATAATGTACAAATAAGAAGTTTTACCATTCAAAAAATAAATAGTCTCAATCTTGTTCATTTATAGTAGTTAGATTGCGTTTTTTTAAAATTGTAATTAAACATATACCAAGAAGAATTATTAATGTAATTATAGACCCTTCAATCCCAAATCCTCCTCCATTAATTATATTATCTTGTAAATGAACAAAAGTAAATAAAGAATAATTGACCTTAAGACCGCTTAAATTTCCTCCAATTACTATTGAAGAAGCAGGGTTCCAAAGAGTATGTGGCAATGACACAGTAAGTAAATTAGTCTTCAAATAAATAATAGACAAAACAACGCCACTTAAAAAAAGAATAAAAGAAGATATTGCGCCAAATGAATTATTCCTAAAATGGAATATTGAAAATAACAAACTGGAAGTTAAAATTTTAAAATATTGAATAGTAGAATTATAACCTCTATTTAATATTGCGAATCTGCATATAATCTCTTCAAATAATGCATAAATAAAAAAGGAAATAAAAAGATAAAATATATCTGAATTAAAATAATTTAAATATATAGTTTTTTGTTCTATAATAGAAATGCTAAATGTTATCAAAAATGGAAATAAAAAAGAGAGCAAAATTATTTTTAAATCAATTTTTTTTAGTTTGTTTACAAAAATGATATCTTTTTTTATAAATAAATATATAATACAAAATGTCAGTGTAATTAGTAGGAAAGTAATTGAAAATTCTTTCCCATACTTTTCATTAATTTGAAACTTATTGTAATAATTATTTAGTGGAAAAAATATTATTGTGATCAATAAATAAATCGAAAAATAAGTAAGTAGGTTTTTAATTTGTTCAATAAATAATTTGAGATATTTTATCATTTTAAAGTTATACTTGAATTAATTATATTTTCTTTTTAATGCAATTATTATCATTAGAAGACCAACTAAAGCAAATATATTGTAGCCAATTAATCCACTAATATAATATATGACGTATTCAATTTTTCCCATATTTGTTGAATCAAGATCAAAAGAAAATGTGTTTTTTATGATTTTGTATATTTGAAATAAAATCAAAGATGAACCTAAAATAATTAGTGTTTTTTTAAATTTCATTATTTTACTATAGTATATTTTTTAAAGTACCTTAAATAATCAGTCAAAGTAAATTAGATTGAGTGAATGCTATTGTTTGAGTTTTTTTGGAAAAATAATTTAAAGAATAAAATGACGCGACTCCGCCCAAAATTGTATACGTTACATCAGAATTAGAATATGTGCCAAAATCTAAGACTTTTTGTCCAATAACTTCATATAATATACCTCCTAAAGTCACCCCCAAAACTATAAACTTAATATTCTCTTTTTTATTCTGTAAATATTTAAAAATACAATAGCCATAAACCAATGCAAAACTTGGGTAACTATCAGTAAACCAAAAATCAAATACCTTAAAATTTTGCACAATTTGTCTTAAATAAAACCTAACAAAAATCCATAATATTAATGTAAGTATTAGAATAAATTTTTCTATTTTCATAAATAAATTTTAAAAATTACTAGACCTTTCAGCCTAGTAATTAAGGTAGTATAGTTTAACTAAAAAAATGATAATCGTCAATGTTATCACTTAAATTAGGTAACTGACTTGAATTTAACCAAGTTGAAAAATTATACTTTAATTGACCAGCTTTATACATAATCCATTCTGCTGGATTCATTCCTCCAAAAATATTTAACGCTTCATTATTTTCAATTTCTGTTAAATTGTAATTTTTAATTTCTTTCATTTGCATTTATTTTAGATTAAAAAACTAATTTCCAGCAGCTCCTTTTTGATAATATGCTTTATATCTATCTGGATTAATAATCATATCTGTAGCAAGTGCTACTGATCCAACTTCTATAGCTAAAGCTGCAATTTCTATAGCTGCTGCAAGTAATATCAACCATCCTCCAGAAGTATTTTCTGATTCATGGTAGTTTAATTCAGTTAGATTCATTTGATGTAACTCAACTATTGAATTTTTCATTTGATAATAAATTAATTTTATAACTCCTGTCTAACGCCATGGAGTAAAATGTTCAGCGGATTTGTTTACTTTCTTTACTGAAAGGCTCCAGCTTAGCTAGTTGCTCGACTGTAAGGCTACTCGAAGTAGTAATACACACTACCAGTGTCCATTATTATTTATTGATCAAATATGGATTAAAATCAATACTAGTACAATGTGAATTTAGTATTGACATATAAAAAACTAAAATAAATTATGTGAAATCACATTTTCGATATGTGAAAATCATCACATTAAGTATTTATACCTAATAAATATCAATAACATAAAATAAATTGAAAACAGTCTGGGCCAACGATTACCCTAGAAAATTATTCGAAACTTTTTTAAAGAAAGACTCTTTATAGAAAGCACTTAATGGAATTGGTGTGGCTACAAGTTTCAACTGTATCTCACAATTTTGAACAGTTGTAATTCTTTTCAAGGGAATTATAAAGGATTTATGAACTCGTAAAAAATCTAAATGTGACAATTTTTCCTCTAAATTTTTTAATGATATATGTGATAATATTTTTTTGTGTTCCAAATGAAATGCAACATAATTACTTTTCGCTTCAATATATAATATATCTGATAAATCGATTTTTAACATTTTACCTTTAGACTCAGTCTTTACATAAATATATTCATCAATTGATGTCTGACTATACTTACTTATTGAATTAATTCTTTTATCAACTCTAATTAAGGCTCGTTCGAACCTTTCGAAAGTTATCGGTTTGAGCAAGTAATCGACAGCATCTAATTCATATCCATTTATAGCAAATTCTGAATAAGCGGTACATAAAATATATTTATATTTATTCCCCAGAATTTTTATCACCTCTAATCCATTCATTTCATCCATTTGGATATCTAAGAAAACTAATTCAATATTATTTTTACTAATAAAATCAATAGCATTTAGAGGATTAGTATTAGTACCAACAAGCAAAAGTTCTGGAATTTTGCTTATGTATTTTTTAATAACATCAATAGCAGGCTGTTCATCATCAAGTATATAACACCTAATCATACAATTTTAGTTTAATATCTTTAGCTCGAATATATATATGTCTTCAATATCTGAAACTTTCATTTCATACTTATCTTTAAAAGCAACGTCTAATCTTTTTCCTAAATTACTAATTCCAATATTAGTCGAATTTAATGATAAATTATTTTTCTTTTTCTTATTACTGCAATAAAGGTAAACTTCATTATTATTAAGTTCAATCTTAATTACTAGGGGATGTGCCTGATCTTTCAAATTTCCATATTTAAAGGCATTTTCTACAATAGTCATGATAGATAAAGGAGGAACCATTTGATCAGATAATTCACCAGTAATTTCATACTTAATTGATGTACTTCCAGCAAATCTAATATTGTGAATTTCAAGTAATGTTTGGAGATGTTCTAGCTCCTTTTTTAAATATACCTTCCCACTCTCATATTCAAAACTTTCAAGTGAATAGCGCATTAACTTTGAAAGCTTTTGAATGTTATCAGCTAATTCAGATGAATAGTTAAGTGCCTGTGAAAATAACACATTAAGTGTATTATGAAGAAAATGAGGATTGATTTGCGCTCTTAAAAAAGCGTATTCAAATTGTAGTTTTTCTTTTTGAGCATTTAGCTCATTTTGAATTAGTAATGAATTTTCTAATTCTTTTTGAAATTTTTGTTCTGCAATCAACAAATTTTCTTCTTTTAAATCAATCAATTGTTTTGATTTTTTAATCGTTTCAATAAAGTAGAAATATAAAGAAGCGTATAAGAAATATTGAAAATATCCGAGTATTGAATTCTGTAGAAAAAGTTTAAAATCGGCATTCTTATAGATTATTATATTTAACCAAGGTAATAACTTATACATAAATCCGTATCCAAAAAAACTCATTACTATAAAAACACTTATAAAAGAAATAATAAATCTAATCCAATTGAATTTTTGGAAAAGTTTAAGGAAATAAAGACTTGAATAAAAGGTTAAAACGAATGGAATTAAGAATAGAATAACTTTGTAATAACTAGCATCGGGTCTGGTAAAAAGGTTTGTTATATATAGAAATATGGAATATGAGAGCCAAGATAACAAATGGATCAAAACCAATTTCTTATTATATTTTATTATGTGCATAATTAATTACTACTTCATTTTTAATTAAGTAGTTAAGCGTTTCGTGGTTTTCGATTTGTATTTTTTTTAATGTCCTAATGTTATCAAGTAACAATTTATATAAATATTTTTGGATTTTGTAAGATTTATAACCCTTCTTTTGAAATAAATAATAAGTACTCCCAATTTGAAACAATCCGAAATCTAATTTGTTAAAAATTAAATTTGTATTTGATGTATTTTTTAGATTAACGCAGCTTCTCTTATTTTCAAAAATTTTATCAATAACTGCAATTTTATGCAAATACAACCACCCCTCCCACTGATCTGGATATTTTCGTATTAATGCTTCAGCATTTCCATAAATTAATCTTGTTACATAATTACAATATTCTAATTTAGTGCCATTTGGGTCTGGCATTATTATTTCTTCAAATTTTAGTACATCCTTTTTTTGTGTATTTATATATGAAAACACAGGAATAATTGGAACACTTAACAAATAAGATAAATATGCGACTCCAGTTCTTGCATAAATTCTTTGATTCAAAAAATTTATAAGGCATGTGTTTCTACTATTTTCTATGTCAACCCCAGTTCCTAGATTTCCATCAGTATAAATAAGCAAACTTCTCCCTTTTTTTAAGTGTTTTACCATGTTAATAGTAGAAGTGGGAGAGTCTGCGTCGATAACCTCGAATCTAACTTCATCACTGTCACACTGTTTCGTATAAAAGTCTAGATAATCATTGCCTTGTTCCTTTAAGAGTCTTTTCGATATAACTAAAGTATAGGCAATTTTATATTTTATTAGAAAAAGATTTATTAACCTATATGAGCCCAAGTGAAATGAGCAAAATATACTTTGATGCAATTTATAAGAATCATTTTCTGACTTTAGTCCTAATATTTCGGCCTGATCTAAATGACTAAAATTTTTCTGATTTTCTATCCCCCTTTTTTGATGAAATAAAATATTTTTAAATATCGATTCATGATTTTCAAGTTCTAGATCTGGGAGGAAATTATATAAACCCGCACTTACGAGATTATATTTACCCATCAAGTCATTATCATTATATATGTTCAATTTTTCCATTACAATAATAAAGTGGCGGTAAAAATATACCGCCACAGATTTTTTAGTTGTTTGGCATAACTGGGCCTGATTCAAAACATGAAACTCCTTCAAGAAATGAAATAGAGTCCGTTAATGTCTTGTTTGTCATTTCAATTAATGTTGAAATGCTAATTGGATTTTCGAAAAGATTGATTGTGTTTTTCATCGATGATAGTTTTGGGATTAAATAATAAATTCTTGAGCGAACTTATTCCCATAGAATTAAATGTAATAATGTATTACATGTATTTCAGAATTCACAATGCATATTGAGCTATTCTATATGTTAAATAAAATAAATAGTATTTAATTTAAAAAATGGTTATAAATGATTAAAAATATTTTGAAGCTTATTCGTAATAAAACGAATTAGAGATTCAGTATATATACTTAATCCTTGGATGTCTTACATATAGAAAATTGAGTTTCGCATAATTAATTTGTTTACAATTTAGTAAAATTTAGTTTTAATGATATTAGAGTTGATGTTTAAAATAAAATAAAAAATCAGGTTAGCTATTTGAATAAAATTTATTCTCGTAAAATATATAAATAAGCTATTTAATACAAATCCATAAATAATATTAAAAGATACCCTTTCAGTAAAGAAAGTAAAAAAACCGCTGAATATTAGACTCTATGGTGTTAGACAAGAGTCAAAATTTTTAAAATTAATGTATGAAAAAAATTAAAAAACTAGTTATTGTAACTATGATGTCATTAATGATGGTTGTGCCTGCATTAACAGGCAGCAATGCAACCCACGCGGAAGACGGTGGAACTGTTGGACAGGTAATTTCTGGAGTAGAAATTATAAAAGATTTAGTAGAGTCGATTGAAGATCTATTTTGTCCTGAAAATCCACAAAATCGTTGTAAAAATGGAGTATGTCAATCTGGGGCTTGTATTAGTTTTAGACCATCCTGTTCTACATTAGGATCAGGTTGCTAGTTCAAAATCAAAACTTAAATAAACATCCTTGGTATAGATCAAGGATGTTTATAAATTAACTTGTTTATGATGAAATTATATAAATATATAGCCATTAGTATTATACTTTTAATTCAATTATACAGCTGTACAACCTATAAAAATAAAGATAATGATATAAAAAATGAAGAGAAATGGAAAATAGAAACTAGTTTAAAAAAAATTGACACATCTATACATTTTATAAAAACTATTATACCATTTCCAAAATATAATTACTCAGGTAATGGCAATATTTTATATATAGATTCGACAATTCTTATATATGATAACCTTTTTCATACAATAACATTGATAAATGATTTGGGGGAAATTTTATTTCAAAATGGAGGTTTAAATAAATCCATAAATTATGACAAATTCACAATGCCATATTCTATAACTACTTCATCAAATGGATATTTATCAATTTTTGGAAGAGAAATAGCATTTTTAGATTATAATTTTGAAATTCAATTGATAAAAAAGATTGAATTCATTGGAGGTGAAAAGTTAAGCTCAATGTTGGCAATTCCCAATGCAAATAATATGACTGTATATGAACTAAATGAACGTAATAAAAATTATTTTCAAATTTCTAATAATGAAGTTGTGGTAAGTATTGAATCTGAGGCGCCAGCATTTAATCCATATAATTCATTAATATACTTCAAAAAAGCTAGGCCGTTTGGAATAATTAATTCAGACAAAGTTAATATCACTCCAATACCGATTACCAGAAGTTCAGTTTATAAAGATAGTTGTTGCCTATCTGTCCAAGACGCAGCTTATCTCATTAAAAAAGATTCACTATTTTATATTCAATTCGCAGCAGATAGTTTAATATATGTTTATAATCAAAAATATATTCAAAAATATGCATTCGGGTTATCTAGTAAATTTCATCCAAATAGAATTTACAACAATGGACTAGAGATAGCATTTGATAGAGAAAAATACCTTAAACTTGAAAGTAGAGCTAATTTGATAGAATCATTGTTCTTATTTAAAAATGAACTTATATGCAGAATAGTAAATAACAATTCAAAAAAGAAAAAATATTTACAGATGTATGAGGGTTTTGATCTTATAAATGAAACCGAGATTCCAAATAATTTTAAATATATTGGTCAAAATGGTTCATCAATTTATGGAATTTTAAAAGAAAATGATAATCAAATAAAATTATGCAAATTAAAACAACTATAATAATAATTATTTTAATTACACAAAATCTAATAGGTAATGCGCAAAATGAATTTAATTTAAATGGAATAATTTACGATGCAACAACAAATTTACCATTAGAAGGTGTATTAATTAATAACTCTATAAATAAATATAATGCAATCACTAATAAAAATGGTCAATTTTCAATAATAATAAAAAATAGTCATACAAAAAATGATAGTTTAACCATTAGTGCAATTGGGTTCAAAAGTAAAAACATTTCTATTTTAGAATACAAAAGTGATTCTATCAAACTATACAAGGAAGAATACACATTGCCGGAGGTAACTGTTCAGTCGTTTTTTAATTGGGACAACTTCGTTAATAAAATTAAATTTAAAAGCGCAGATTTACCTTTTGAATCAGATTTTCAAAAAAGTACTATTATCATAAAAAATCATAATGATCCTAAGGAATTTATTATTAAAGGATACGCACATAATGAGGGATTAACATCTAAAGGCATGAAAAGCTACTTGAAAGGTAGGACACTTTGGTATGGTGCTTTCTTTAATAATTACAATGACACGATTTCATTTATTGATATTCAAGGGTCTAATACACCTATAACTTTTACTGAATTTGAACGAGGTCTTTTTTATTGGTTCATAGCATTACCAAATAGCGAATTTCCAATTGCTGCTTGTAAAATTTCAAGTTTAACGTCATTAGATGGTGATAGTGTTTTTGTGATTGAATACAAACCCAAAAAAATAGAGTCAAAAACGCTAATCAATAAACTTAACAGATCAATTACTGGTGTAGGTGGGTTAGATTTATTTTCATTGGAAAAAACTTTATATGTGAGAATAAAAGATTTAAAACTAATTAAAATTGATTTTAAACAGAAAAGTGATTTTATATTAAATAATAAGAATATTAAAAAATTTATTGAGATATCTGGAAGTGTAAAATTCGTATATTTCGATGATATGCCACACCCTCTCGTCCTTAATCAAAAGTATGTATATGAGGATGTAAATGAAACCATAATTGAAAGAATCGACAATACATATTTTTCTAATATCAAAATAATTAAACTAAATAACTCAGACTTAAAAAGAAAATATCAAATTAAAAAAATTTATCACAATTTCCCTATAAGAGATGTTTCAATGAATCATATTGATAAAATGGGGCCATTTTACAATGTCCCAATAATTAAATAAATCATGAATTTACTTTTTCAACTTATAATTATATTTTTTCTTGGTACTTATAATAATTTTAATCCAAGTAATTTACCAACTGGATCCTTGAGCATTAAAAATAAATCTGTAAACATTGGATCAATAGTAGAAGGGAAGACAATTTCTATAAATTTCGAGATAAAAAATATTTCGAATAAAAGTGTTAATATTTTTTCTGTGTCAACTACTTGTGGATGTACAATAGTTAAATATCCAAAAAAAATTGATGCAAAAAAACATATATTTATTAATGCAACTTTTAATAGTAAAGGCTTTATTGGTCCTGTAAAAAAAGAGCTCGTATTAATAACTGATGATTCACTGAAGTATTATAAAATGGAAATAATCGGCAGAGTAATAAAATATAATTAAAAGTTAAATATGTTCGATTTATAATCTAACTAGTTGATTGAATTTAGCTTCTTACTCCAATTCGACTTTATATGCTCACTCAACCTCTTAGCTGTATCAAGTTTACTAACCCTAATGTATTTCAAGAAAGAACGTTCCGTTCTATGGCTAGTGATCTTCATTAAGTCAATGGTTGGAAATCCCTGTAAATAGTAGTTTGTTGCAAATGACCTACGAGCCGTATGGCTTGAAACCAAATTGGCCAATATTTCCTTTGGCCTTGCACTAATTCGTCCTACTTCATTGAACTCAGCCAATTTGCATACATCCTTTATATAGTCATTGAATTTCTGATTGCTGATGGTTTTTGGTAGCTTATTCGGTCGGTCAGCATATTTTTCAAAAATTTCCATGATAACTGGATTACATGGTATTATTACCAACTCTTTTGTTTTTTGGGTAATCGTTTTGATAAAATAATCACCATCTATTTGAATAATATTTTCAGGCTTAATGTTACTAAAATCAGAAAACCTTAATCCAACCCATGCACCGAATATAAACAGGTCTCTTACTTCTTCCAGCTTCTTATTGGTGATCTTTAATGCATACAATCTAGCAAGTTCATCTTCTGTTAAATACACATGCTCAGTATCTTCTTCATTATATGCAAATTTCTTGTGCTTAAATTTCATATTATCTGTATACTCTAAATCCACCGCCTCGCCCATAAACACTTTAATAATCGCAATATCCTTGGCTACTGTATTCACTTTCAAGTTCCTTATATTCTTTAGATAGTTTACATAGGAATAAAAGAAGTCCAAATCAATTGTATCAAAATCTACCCTGCTTTTTGAATAAGCTTGATATTCTTTAAGATGCTTGGCTACAGCTGAATAATTATCTAAGGTTTCTTTACTTTTATCCTTGCCTTTAAATTTAATCTCTCCATTGATAAACCTTTGAGCAAGTGTAAAAAGAGTCGGCTTATTGGGATCACTTGCCTTATTATGATTCTTGTCAATAAGTAAATCAAGGGCTCGTTTTAAAACAATTGGGTCAGGTATTCCATCTTTTAGGGCTTCAGAATAAGCACGCAAACAAGCAGTCTCTAAGTTGTCGAGCATGTCATTTAAGGCAAACTTTCCGTCATTGGTAGTGGTTAGCTTGTTCTTAACTCTTTGTTTATGCTCATTCCAATCTGTAGGCTTTACGGATTGGCCAAACTCATATCTTAACCTTCGCTTTTGATAAGCAAAGTCTAATACAATATTTGAAAAGCCATCTTTCCCTTCTGGCTTTAATCTAAAATTGACCTGAGGTTTACGTGACATAGTTCCTTCCCTTTTTGGAAAGGTACGAATTAAATACATATTAGGTGACACTATAGGTGACACTAAAACTTTAATTCTTTACTATTTTAAATGATAATTTAATTATATTTATATTGATAATCAATTATTTATTATCTAATTATTATTTTAAATAATAGCCAATATCAATAGGTTACTTTCCTCCCCCTACAGCAACTAAAAAGCCGCTCCATTTTGGAAGCGGCTTTTTTATTTAAAGCTTACTTATAGCCTTATCTGGCTTGGCATAAGCATAGCGATCAATCAACTCAGTTTTATAGTACGCATCTAATCC